>Ga0213834_100036_pt1 | contig 260962 bp, 232 predicted proteins | sample SWPTP12_FD_160580 | JGI IMG/M metagenome (GOLD analysis project Ga0213834, IMG submission 160580) | Coastal seawater microbial communities from Marineland, Florida, United States - SWP TP1 #2 | ecosystem: Environmental > Aquatic > Marine > Coastal | place: USA: Florida | collected 2016-08-06 | reverse complement strand
TCTGCATCCGTTGATCATGTTCGACGCCAACGTGCCTGACCAGGTCGAGCGCGCCGAAAAATTCGGCGCGGAGATTCTGGAATTATGCGTTCAGGTTGGAGGAACCGTGACGGGAGAGCACGGGGTGGGACTGGAGAAGATAAATCAAATGTGCGTTCAGTTTTCGCAAGAAGAACTTGCCGTGTTCAGCGCCGTGAAGCGATCGTTCGATCCTTCGGGCTTGCTCAATCCCGACAAAGTCATCCCGACGCTCGCGCGCTGCGCGGAGTACGGCAAGATGCATGTCCATAACGGAGAAATGCACTTTCCCGATCTGTCGCGGTTCTAGGTGGCGCGATGGACTTCGTTCTGAGCGAACTGTGCGATCAGGTGATGACCGCACGCGCGGGTCATAAGCCACTGTGGGTGTCGGGTGGCGGCACCAAAAACTTCTTCGGCAACTATCGGGCGCCGCGGCCCGAGGATGGGCATTGCGTGCTTGAAATGGGCACCTATACCGGCATCGTCGACTACCATCCTTCTGAGTTGGTGGTGACTGTGCGCGCGGGCACCCTGGTATCGACGCTCGAAACAGCGCTCGCTGCCGAGAACCAGATGCTGGCGTTCGAACCGCCCATCTTCGGTGCGGGTTCGACCATCGGCGGCTGCGTGGCGTCGGGGTTGGCAGGCCCGCGCCGTGTTGCCGCGGGGGGCGTACGCGATTTCGTGCTGGGCACGCGGCTCCTGGACGCACAGGGCCGGCTCTTGTCGTTCGGCGGCGAAGTCATGAAGAATGTGGCCGGCTACGACGTGTCGCGCGTGCTTGCCGGATCGATGGGGATTCTTGGCGCCATCGCCGAAGTGTCGTTGAAGGTCGTGCCACGGCCGATTGAAGAATGCACGCTGTGGTTTGACTTGTCCTGTGAACAAGCGCTGGCACGGTTTGCGACGTGGCGTCAGCGCCCGCTGCCGATTTCGGCGTCGGCCTGGCTGGCGGACCCGGCAGGTCAGGCGGCATCGACAGGCGTCGTGGCCTCAAACGGCGATACCGACTTCATGGGTCGAACAGGCGCGACGGGCGCGATGGGCCCGCGGGGCGCGACCGGTTCGTCGGGCGCCAGGATCGCGACGGATTTCGTCGGCTCGGCCTCCTGGCGCGGCAATACCGCCGTGCGGTTATCCGGATCGCCTCCTGCGCTGGCATCCGCCATTGCCGAGATGGGCGGCGAGCGCGAGCAGGGCGAGGGTGCCGCGGCCGTCTGGTCGCAGTTGCGCCATCAGCAGATGCCAATTTTCGCGGCTGGACAGCCGGTATGGCGCGTCATTGTGCCGCCTGCTTCGGCGGTGTGCCTGGAGGACGCGGCGTTGATCGAGTGGGGGGGCGCGCAACGCTGGCTTTCGGGCGCACGCGACATCGCCGCGTTGCGCGACACGGTGCGCAAGGCGGGCGGCAGCGCGACGCTGTACCGCACAGCTGACGGCGCTGTTGACGTCGCGGGCGGCGCCTTTCATCCCCCGGATCCGGGCGTCATGGCGATCACGCGCCGGCTCAAGCAAGAGTTCGACCCCTGGGGCCTGTTCAATGCGGGACGTCTTTATCCGGATCTCTGATCGCTTATGCAAACCAATCTAGCTTCCTGGGTTCGCGACACACCGAAGGGTGCCGAGGCCGACGCGATTTTGCGGCGATGCGTACATTGCGGATTCTGCACGGCCACCTGTCCTACCTATCAAGTGCTGGGCGACGAGCTCGATAGCCCGCGCGGACGGATCTATCTCATCAAGCAGATGCTGGAAGGGGAGACGCCCACGCGAGCGACCCAACAACATCTGGACCGATGCCTGACGTGTCGCAATTGCGAAACCACTTGCCCATCCGGTGTGGAGTACGGGCACCTGATCGATCTGGGCCGGGAATGGGTCGATCAGAAGGTGGAGCGTCCCCTGCGGGACAGAATGCGGCGTGCCACGTTGCGCCACGCGCTCAATGCGCCCTGGTTTGCGCCGCTCATGCGCGTGGGCAAGCGCATGCGTCCCTTGTTGCCCGCAGCGCTGAAACGCAAGGTGCCCGCGCATCGTGCAGCCGGTGCATTGCCGGACGTGCGCACGCATGCGCGACAGGTCTATCTGTTGTCGGGCTGCGTACAACCCGCGATGATGCCCACGATCGACGCGGCAACCATTCGCGTACTCGATGCCATCGGGATCGGAGCGTCGTATGGCTTGCAGAAGGGCTGTTGCGGCGCCATCAATTTTCATCTTGACGACGGTGCCGCTGCACTCGTGCAGATGCGTGCCAATATCGATGCCTGGCTTCCCGCGCTCGAGAGCGGCAAGGTTGAGGCCATCGTGATGAATGCATCGGGTTGCGGCGCCATGGTCAAGGACTACGCGCATCATCTACGGCACGACCCCGTCTACGCCGAACTCGCAAAACGCCTGGTGGGTTACGTCAAGGATGTGGCCGAGCTGGTCGCGCCGCATGCCGACGAATTGCGAGGTTTGATGCAAACCGGCGGCTCGGTCGCATTCCATCCCCCTTGCACGTTGCAGCATTGGCAAGGGCTCGGCGGCGTGACCGAGCGGATGCTGGTCACACTGGGATTTCAATCGCTGCCGTTTTCAGACAAGCATCTGTGCTGCGGTTCGGCAGGCGCCTATTCCGTCCTGCAACCAGAGATGAGTCTCACATTACGCGATCGCAAACTGGCGGCGATCGCGCCCACGCAAGCCGATGTGATCGTCTCGGCCAACGTGGGCTGTATCGGTCATTTGCAGAGCGGGACGGAAACGCCGGTTCGACACTGGATCGAATGGGTCGACACGCGTTTGGTTGCGCGACCCTGAATCTGGGCCGGCCCTGACCCACGGGCGCTGACCCAGACCGAAGCAGGTCGCGTCAAGCCGCGACTTGCGGCGCCATCCATGCGATCAGCGCGGCGGTAAGGTCGCGCAAATCGGTTTTCAGTTTGCCGTAGTTGTCACTCGGCCGCAGGGAGACTTCGTCCATGTACAGATTGCGGTTGATTTCGATCTGCAGACTGTTGCGCCCGTGCTTCGGATCGCCGAACGCGCGCACCAGCTCAACGCCCTTGTACGGATCGTTGACGGTGACGTTGTAGCCGCGGCCACGCAACCACTGCGCGACGAACTCACGAAACAACGGATCGCCGGTGGTGCCGTCGCGATCGCCGAGCACGAAGTCGGGATGCACCAGGCCAGGTTGATCGGTCGCGTAGGCGCCTGCCACGCTGGGCATCGAATGGCAGTTGATGTGCCAGACTTTACCGAAGCGTGCGTGTGCAGCGTCGATCACACGGCCGAGTTCGGCGTGATACGGCTTCCAGCACGCCTCGATGCGGTGCTGCACTTCGTCGATCGACAGCTTGCGATCGTAGAGCGGCGTGCCGTCATCGAGCATGCGCCAGATCAAGCCTTTGCCCAGCTTCACTTTGGGCGACTCGGCGATCTCGCCCGGCCATGCTGCATCGAGCAGGAGGCTGTCGATTTCATCGGCGCCGCGGTTGGCGTCGATATAGGCGCGCGGGAAATGGGCGGCGATCAACGGCACGCCCATGGCGATGGCGTTGGACCAGAGGTCGGCCACCCAGGTGTCTTCAGCGGTTCGCAGGGCGCCGAAATTCACGGCGGGTGCGAAATCGGGCGGATAGGCCGTGCCGCTATGCGGCGAATCGAGCACCAGCGGCGCGGCGGCCGGGGTATCGGGATAGTCGTCGGGTAGATCCAGACGATAGGAAAGCGGTTGGGTGATCAGCATAGGGTTCAAGGCATCCGATTGTGTGTAGTACGCGCGGCGTCACATGACGCCGCGCGCCGGAACATCAATCGAGCTTGATGTTCGCTTCTTTGGCGATGCGTTTGTTCTTGGCGATTTCGCTGGCGATCTGCTTGGCGAATTGCTCGGGCGTATCGTTCACGGTTTCGGCGCCCAGGGCGGCCAGACGCGACTTCGTGTCTTCGTCGTTCTCGACCTGGTTCACCGCGGCGGCCAGCTTGTCCAGCACCGGCTTGGGCAGGTTGGCGGGGGCGATCAGACCGAACCATGCTGCGTCGTTCACAGGCGTCAAACCTGCTTCGGCAAACGTCGGCACGTCGGGCAGGGCAGCCACGCGCTTGGGCGACGCCACGGCCAGGGCCACCAGCTTGCCGCCGAGCACGTGCGGCAGGGTGGAAGGCAAGTTGTCATACATGACGTCGACCTGACCCGCCAGCGCGTCGTTCAACGCAGGACCCACGCCGCGGTACGGCACGTGCAGAATGTCGGTGCCCGAGGCGATCTTGAACAGCTCACCCATCATGTGCGACACCGAGCCGTTGCCGGCCGAGGCGTACGTCAGCTTGCCCGGCTCCGACTTGGCCAACTTGATGAAGTCGGCCATGTTCTTGGCCGGCACCTTGGGGTTGATCGTCATGATGTTGGGCACGAGCGCGAGATTCGAGATCGGCGTGAAATCACGTTCGGCGTCGAACGGCAGATTCGGGTAGATCGCCGGGTTGATGCCATGCGTGCTGGCCGTGGCGATGCCCAACGTGTAGCCGTCGGGTGCGGCTTGCGCAATGGCGCCGCTGCCGATCGAGCCCCCGGCGCCGCCGCGGTTTTCGACCACGATCGTTTGGCCCAGCGCCTTGCCGATCTTGTCGGCATACAGGCGGCCGACGATGTCGGTGGTGCCGCCGGCCGGGAACGGCACGATCAGACGGATAGGCTTGTTCGGATAGTCTTGTGCGTTGGCGGCGGGTGCCACGACAGCGGACAGTGCGCTGGCCACGACGCAAAGACCCATGACAAATTGACGGCGTTGCATTTACTTCCCCTTGCTTAGAAAAATGGTCGAGATTTGAGTGGCTGCCGAATTGACGGCCTTTCCCGACGCATTCTTACGAATGGCTTTCATTTGTGCAAACGAAAGATTCTCCTTAAGCTATGACTTTATTTCATGGCTGGCTGTTTTCTAAGCCACAGGGCATTACCTATGAGACGACTTTGTCCGTCGCTCACCGATCTGCAGGCCTTCGAGGCTGCAGCCCGTCACGGCAGCTTCACGCATGCCGCCCGCGAACTGCACGTCACGCAAGGCGCAGTGAGCAAGCAGGTCAAGCAGTTGGAAACGTTCTTGGGGGCGGCGCTGTTCTCGCGTATTCGGCAAGGGCTGGTGCTCACCGAGGCCGGCCGCAGCTATTTGAAGAAAATCGAGAAGGGCCTCGATCTGATCGAGGGCGCGAGTCTTGAAATCATGGCGCACAAAGGGCAGGGCGGCACGCTCAGCTTGACGAGCATGCCCACATTCGGTGCCCGCTGGCTGATCCCGCGGCTTGCCGCATTCATGCGCGAACGACCGGATATCCGTGTCGAATTTCTGCCTCATCGGCATGGCTACGACTTTTCGATTCCCGAGCTGGATGGCGCCGTGCGTTTCGGCGACGGGGTCTGGCCGGGCAGTTGCGCGGATTATCTCGTGGGACGCGAAGTGGTTACGGTGTGCCATCCCGATCTGATTGCCACGCCGACGACCGATCCGATGCAACTGCTGCGGTATCCCCTGCTGCATCACACGACCGCGCCCAATGCCTGGTCGGAATGGTTTGCCCAAGCCAACTGCGATACCCGTCGGGCCTGGGAAGGCTCGCGCTTCGACCAATATTCATTGTTGTCGGAAGCTGCGGCCGCCGGCTTCGGCGTCGCGCTCATCCCGCGCTGCCTGGTGGAAGAAGAACTGCGCGAGGGTAAGTTGGTGATCGCGATCGATCTGCCCATCGAGGCTCGGCAGGGATACTACTTGTGCTATCCGGAGTACAAGGCCAATCTGCCTTCGTTACAGGCCTTGCGCGCCTGGCTGTTGCCCGCGCCAGACGCGGAGCAGGCGCCGGAAGCGCACGGCGAGCCCGATCAGACGCCCGCCAACCCCATGGCCGGCGGGGGCAAAGCCGACCGTGCGCGCCATCCGCATTAAAATACCGCCATCATGTCGTTTAACACTACCAAAAAAGGCCGCATCGTCGTCGGCATGTCCGGCGGCGTCGATTCGTCCGTCACCGCCTGGTTGCTCAAACAGCAAGGCTACGAGGTCGTCGGCCTCTTCATGAAAAATTGGGAGGACGACGACGATTCGGAATACTGCTCCACGCGCCAGGATCTGCTGGACGCGGCCAGTGTGGCCGATCTGATCGGGGTCGAACTCGAGGCCGTCAATTTCGCGGCCGAATATAAGGATCGGGTATTTGCCGAGTTCCTGCGCGAATATGCCGCCGGGCGCACCCCGAATCCCGATGTGCTGTGCAACGCCGAGATCAAATTCAAGGCGTTTCTCGATCACGCCATGACGCTGGGCGCCGACCATATCGCCACAGGCCATTACGCCCGCGTGCGCTGCGTGGACACCGACGGCGCGCCGCGCTACGAATTGCTCAAGGCTCTGGATGCGACCAAGGATCAAAGTTATTTCCTGCATCGCCTGAATCAGGCGCAGCTTTCCCGCACGCTCTTTCCGCTGGGCGAGCTGCCGAAAACCGAAGTGCGGCGCATCGCGCACGAGATCGGTCTGCCCAACGCCGCAAAAAAAGACTCGACCGGGATTTGCTTTATTGGCGAGCGTCCGTTTCGTGCCTTTCTCAACCGCTATCTGCCCACTGAACCCGGCCGCATGATCACGCCGGAAGGTCGCAAGCTAGGCACCCATCAGGGCTTGTCGTTCTACACGCTCGGGCAGCGCAAAGGATTGGGCATCGGCGGCGTGAAGGGCAGTCAACGCGACGACGGTACGGCGGACGCCTGGTATGTGGCCAGGAAAGATATCCCGTCCAACACCTTGTACGTCGCGCAGGGCCACGACCACCCCTGGCTCTTGTCGCAGCAGCTACAGGCGCAGGATGCCAGCTGGATCGCCGGCGAGCCGCCACGCGCGGGGGCCTTGGCGGCCAAGACGCGCTATCGGCAACACGATGCGCCGTGCGCGCTCGGCGAGACAAACGGCGATCGGTTTGCGTTGACCTTCGCCGACGCGCAGTGGGCGGTCACACCGGGTCAATCGGCGGTGCTGTATGACGGTGAGGTGTGTCTGGGCGGCGGCATCATCGCGTGATGCCTGATGCGTAACGCAGGATGCGTAATGCATGATGCGTGGCGGGGGCAATCGGTCGAATAGACGCGATCGCTCGCCATGCCGAACCTTACGCGTTGGCAGGCGGGGCGGTATCGATGAACGATTGGCGCGTCGATACCTTGTCGAACAGCCGGCCGAGATTGTCGTGGCCGGCCCGCCAGTCCAGATCGGGAAAACGGAAATCGAGATAGCCCAGCGCACAACCGACGGCGACGTCGCCGAGGCTGTAGTTCACGCCCATGCAGTAGGCATGGTTGCCGAGACTCAAATCCATGGCGTTCAGGCTTGCGTCAATCTTTCCGTACTGACGCGCGATCCATTCGGAACTCTGCTGCGCGCTCGGGCGCTGCTTTTCCTTCACGATCGCGACGCACGCATCCAGTACACCGTCGGCGATCGCCTCCCAGCACTTGACGGCAGCACGATCGCGGCCTGGCTGCGGAATGAGACGGGCAACCGGCGACAGCGTATCGAGATACTCGACGATTACGCGTGAGTCGAACAGGGCACCGCCGTCATCCATCAACAGGCAGGGAACTTTGCCGAGTGGGTTGTACGTCTGGATCTTGGTGTCGCTGGACCACACGTTCTCAAGTTCGAGGCGATAGTCGAGCTTTTTTTCAGCCATGACGATCCGTACTTTTCGTACATATGGGCTAGTAAGAGAGCCGATCAGTTTCATGGAGCCTAAATCGTAGTCGGAAAGCGTCGAAAGTATAGCAGTAGGATACGTGATTAAACTGTCCGTGAGCGATTGTTTACCCGCAATGTTGCTGGCTGTTCGCAGCACATTCCCGCCCGAATGCTAGAATTTCAGCCGTTTTTCATTCCTTTATCTTGTGCTTATCCCATGCAAACCGAACCTACTCTCAGCGCGCTCAATGCGCTCTCGCCGTTGGATGGACGCTACGCTTCCCGTGGCGATGACTTGCGCGGCCTGCTCTCCGAGGCCGGTTTCATGGCCCATCGGGTCGAGGTCGAAGTGGCATGGCTCATCGGCCTGGCCGATGCCGGCTTGCCCGAGCTTGCGGCCTTTACGCCCGCCGCGCGCGCGCGCCTTACTGCCCTGGTAAGCAACTTCTCCGAAGCCGATGCCGCCCGCATCAAGGATATCGAGAAAGTCACCAACCACGACGTCAAGGCAGTCGAGTACTGGATGAAGGAAAAAGTCGCCGACGACGCCGAGTTGGCGCAAGCGGCTGAGTTCATCCATTTCGCCTGCACGTCGGAAGACATCAACAATACCTCGCACGCGCTGATGCTCACGCGTGCTCGCGATCAGGTGATCGTGCCGCGCTTGCGGCGTATCCATGCCAGCCTGGTGGAACTCGCGCATGCGCAGGCCGAGCAGCCCATGCTCTCGCGTACGCATGGTCAGCCTGCCAGCCCGACCACGCTGGGCAAGGAAATGGCCAATGTGGCCGCGCGGTTGGCGCGGGCCTTGACGGCAATCGAAGCGGTGCAGCCGTTGGCCAAGCTTAACGGTGCCACCGGCAATTACAACGCGCACGTGTCGGCATATCCCGAAGTTGATTGGCCGGCGTTCAGTGCCCGGGTATTGCAGGGTTTGGGTTTGACGCAGAACGAGCACACCATTCAAATCGAGCCGCATGATTGGATGTCGGCCTTGTTTGATGCTGTGGCCCGGGCCAACATTATCATTCTCGATCTTGATCGCGATATCTGGGGTTATATCGCGCTGGGCTACTTCAAGCAGCGATTGAAGGAAGGCGAAGTGGGCTCCTCCACGATGCCGCACAAGGTCAACCCGATTGATTTCGAAAACTCGGAAGGCAATATCGGTTTGGCCAATGCCATGCTGCGGCATTTGGCCGATAAGCTGCCGGTGTCGCGCTGGCAGCGAGATCTCACCGATTCGACTGTGTTGCGCAACCTGGGCGTAGCCTTTGGCTATTGCCTGGTCGCCTGGGACGCATGCCTGAAGGGCTTGGGCAAACTCGAAGTGAACGCTGCGGCGATCGACGCTGATATCGATGCTTCGTGGGAAGTCTTGGCCGAACCGGTCCAGACGGTGATGCGTCGCTACGGGTTGCCGCAACCCTACGAGCAGCTCAAGGCGCTCACGCGAGGCAAGGGCATTACCGAAGAGGCGTTGCGCACCTTCGTGGCTGGCCTGGATTTGCCGGCGGATGCCAAGGCGCGTCTGGCGGCGATGACGCCGCGCAGCTATCTGGGCCTGGCCGTTTCACTGGCGCGGGCAGTGTAAGCACTGGCTAGCCACGGAATAAAAGCGCGCCGCAAGGCGCGTTTTTATTGCGCCGAATTCCTGCAGGATTAATACATTGTGGTGATTAGGGTTTATACGTACATACCCAATTTTTCAGGGAAACGTCAATAAATAACGTTGACAAGTTTTTTGTTACTCGCCATAGTGTGCGCCAGGATTTTCAAGTGACGCGGTTATCGTTCAGTCTTGCACCTACCCGGTTCTAAGTTGTTCATTTTCCTCTCCTTGATGGTCTCGTTTGTCGAGCCGCCAGGCTCATTTATATAAATCAAGGAATTGGTATGGAAACCGGTATTGTTAAATGGTTCAACGCTGAAAAAGGTTTCGGCTTCATCGTCCCCGAAGGCGGTGGCAAGGATCTGTTCGCGCACTTTTCGGAAATCCAAGGCGACGGTTTCCGCAGTCTGGAAGAGAATCAGCGCGTTTCCTTCGTGACGGCGCAAGGCCAGAAGGGCCCGCAAGCCACGAAGATCCAGGTGCTGTAATCGCATTTGCAAAAAACCCGCCAAGGCGGGTTTTTTTCTGCCGTCACAGCATCGCCATCAAGGCCTGCTTGAGCCCGGGAGAGAACACCGGCACGGTGTGTTGAACGCCTGATCGATCGGTGCCGACCTTGAGCGTGACATGGGCCTGGCCGAAGATTTCCGGCGCTACCCCCACTTCGCCGTAACGCGCGATCAGGGTATCCACTTCGCCCTGCATGGTCGCCAGACGCACGTCGGCATCCTCGACGTCGATGCCGCCGGAGCGCACGATGCCATCCACGTTCGGCTTGAGAATGCGATCGAGATCATCGATGAAAAAGGCGAGTGCTTTCTTGCCATGGCATCCCGGGCGCTGCCAGCCCCAAAGTGGTTCGGGGGCTCGATGCGTTACATTACGCGGTGCTGTCATGTGTGCGTTCCATACTTGATTGATTATTGCCTGCGCTGCGTTTCGCTCGCACTTTGGAAGACTTTATTGAAATTACACTATCTTTGCATCGCCTGTGTGCTGATCGTCGGCGGCGCGCTCGCGCTGGGCGTCGCGATGTGGGGGGAACGGCCGATCAGTCACATCGTGATGGGCATCATCGGTATCACGGTCATCTTTGCGTTGTCTTGCCTGGGGCGCGACACCCCCGAGCATTCACGTTAGGTGCGCAACATCGTCGCGTCTGGGATGTTGGCGACACGCGAATTGTCTTTTAGCAGGCCTGGCGGTTGGCGAACGCTTCAGCCCAAGTGTCGTCCGGGCGAACCGGTCAAGCCGTGGCGATGCGCGACGCCGTGGGCGCCGGCACCCGAGAAGCATCGAAAAACAATGCCCGATCAAGCTCGCGAGCAGGCAGCGGACGGGCAAACAGGTAGCCCTGGCCGTAGTGGCATCCCCGTGCCTTCAAGCCGGCAAGCTGTTTTTGGTCTTCGATACCCTCGGCAACCACTTCCATATTCAGGCTCAGGCCAAGACCGATAATCGATTCGACGATCGATATATCGTCGGCGCGCTGCACGAATGACTTGTCGACCTTTAGCCGGTCGATGGGGAACCGTCGCAGGTGCGCCAGCGAGGCGTAACCGGTGCCGAAATCATCCAGCGCAATGCCCACGCCGGCGCTGTGCAGGCATTGCACGGTAGCTTGCACCGCATCGGCTTCGGAACCGATATACACCCCCTCGGTCACCTCGAGCATCAACAAAGAGGGCGACAGATTGGCGCTTGCCAGCATGCCGAGAATATCGTCGGCCAGATGACGATCCAGAAACTGCGCGGTCGCCAGATTGACCGACATACGACCGAAGTTCAATCCTGCGTCGAGCCAGTTGCGCATCTGCGCCATGGCCGCGCGCAAAGCGAAACGACCGAGTTGCGGGCCGATCGCGGGGTCGTTCAGGGCTGCCATGAAGGACGCCGGCGCCATCACCCCAAGCACCGGGTGCGCCCAACGCATCAATCCTTCGAAACCGGCGAGCCTTTGTGTGCGCAGGTCGATAATGGGTTGGTAATGAAGTTCGAATTCCTGACGATCCAGCGCATCGCGTACATCGCGAAGCAGCTGCACCCGGGCTTCGATTTGCTCGAGCATGGGCGGCTGGAATCGCAACGCGCGCCCGGTACCTTGCGCCTTGGCCTGGCTCATGGCGATGTCGGCGTTCTTCAGCAGGCCTTCCGCAGTCGACGCATCATCCGGCGCGAGGGCCGCGCCGATGCTTACCGTCATGGGGTAGGTGCTGCCTTGGTAGCCCAGCGGCGCCGCCATCACGGCTTGCAACAGGTCCAGTTCATTGGCCAACACATCGTCGTCGGAAGCTGCGGACGTCAGGATGGCAAATTCATCGCCGCCCAGGCGTGCCACCGAATGCGCCTCCGGAAACGCGGCCTTCAGGCGACGGCCGATTTCCACCAGCATGCGATCGCCCACATGATGACCCAGCGTATCGTTGATGTCCTTGAACTGATCCACATTGATCATCAGCATCACAACCCGCATGCCATATTGCAGACGATCCTGCAGCGACAGCTTGAAGGCAGCACGATTGGATAGTCCGGTCAATGCGTCGGTGTACGCCAACTCGTGCAATTTCCGCGTCGAATCGCGCTGTGCCGTGATGTCCTCAATGGCGCCGAGCACGCGGCTTGGCCGGCCATGCTCGACGTCGGTAGCGGCCAGGACGCGAATCCATCGTCGGCGCCCGTCAGGGCGTACGATTTCGCGAATGGCGTCATATTTCTGGTTTTTCTTGAGCAGCCGATCGGTATCGAGAAGCGCCGCACGGCGCGACTCTGCCGTATAGAGACTGTTGAGCAGCGTGTCGCACGTAAGGCGAGCGTGTTTGGACACGCCAAAAATTTCGCATACTTGATTGCTTAAGGTCAGGCGATCCAGCGCGATGTTGTATTCCCAACCGCCGGCTTGCACCAATTGAGCCGTCTGCTCGAGCAGGGCCTCACGCCGATCGATCAAACGCAGCCGCTGCAGGCTTTGCAACTGCCGCGTCACGATGCGAGCGAATCGGGTCAACGCGACCCGATCGTCGTCATTGAACGCACGGGGCGTATGGCCGATCAGGCAAAACGCGCCCACTGTGGTGCCATCGTCCAGCATCAACGGGGCACCGGCATAAAACTGAATGTAGGGGGCGCCGGTTACTAGTGGATTGTTTGCAAATCGGGGGTCGGCGCGCGCATCGTTCACCACCAGCGCTTGACGCTCGGCGACGGTCACATTGCAGAATGCCTGTTCTCGCGGAATTTCGAAGGCCACAACACCTGATGTCGAATAGGCGTGTTGCACATCGCTGCGCAACAGGGTCACGCATGCGGTCTTGATATTGAAGTGCGCACTTGCCAAATCGCACACATCCTCCATCCCCGGGTAGCCGGACGGCGACAAATCGAGGTCGAGCAGAAATTCCAACCTGGCGGTTTCGTCATCGACCTGAGGAAAGAGCTGAGCTCGGAGCATGAACGCTGTAAGGGTTATTCAATTCGACAAGGTGGGTGCGAGGCATCCGCCACCGAAACGGCTGACGGGGAACGGCAGACCAGCACAGGACCTTCAATCGATATTAACGGCTTCAACTTCGCAGAAAAAACGAAATTGCGAGAAATTGATGCAAGTGATGTAACCCTGTTTGAGGGCGTCATTCGATGCGCTGCAAGGAGAGCACGCGGAAGTGATGAGCGCTCATCCAAACATAGCCAGCTTAGTAGAGCAGTTAGAGTCCGATTGCGTAACTGTTGCCTTCGCGACGTCGCACGGTTTGGTGCCGACGTCAGCCATTGCTGTTGCATTGCAGCACATTAATGGGACGCTGGCACTCCTATTGCTATCGGTCAGTCAAATTTGCACTGATATCGGCTACAGTTGCCCCGATTTCGTCGTTTTTCATCTCGTTTTCCAGGTATCGACCTTATGCGTCACGCATCGCTGCATTACAAGACCTTCCTCTGGCTGCTGGTGATCGTTACGATCGCCTTTGCCTGGGTGCTGCAGCCTTTCTTTGGCGCCGTGTTCTGGGGCGCGTTGCTCGCCATCATTTTTTACCCACTGCAGCGACGTTTGCTCAAGGCATTGGGCGGTCAGCGGCGCACCTTGGCTGCCCTGGCCACCTTGCTCATTGTCTTATTACTGGTGATCTTGCCATTGACCGTCGTTACCGGAGCCTTGGTACAGGAAGGCGCGTTGATCTTCCAGCAGATCAAATCGGGAGAGCTCAACTTCGGTCAATATTTTGAACGCATCATGTCGGCCTTGCCGAGTGGCGTGCACTCGCTCCTGTCGCGCTTCGATATCAGCGATATGGCAAGCCTGCAGGACAAGCTCTCGCAGGGGGCGATGCAGGGTAGTCAATTCGTCGCCACACAGGCATTGAGCATCGGGCAGAACACTTTTGAGTTCGTGATCAGCTTTGGCATCATGCTGTATCTGCTTTTCTTCCTGTTGCGCGACGGCCCGGAGCTGGCGCGCCGCATTCGCGTCAGCATCCCGCTGAGCGATGAGCACAAGCACCACCTCTTGTCCAAATTCACCACGGTTGCGCGCGCGACCGTGAAGGGCAACGTGGTTGTGGCGTTGACGCAGGGCATTCTTGGCGGGATCGCGTTTTGGGTGCTCGGCATTCAGGGCGCGTTGCTGTGGGGCGCCTTGATGGCCTTCCTCTCACTGCTGCCGGCAATCGGCGCGGGTCTCATCTGGGCGCCGGTCGCCATTTACTATCTCGTGTCGGGCAGCATCCTTGAAGGTTTGGGACTGATCGCTTACGGGGTGGTGGTGATCGGCTTGGTCGACAACATTCTGCGTCCTGTCCTGGTCGGCAAAGATACGAAGATGCCCGACTACGTGGTGCTCATTTCCACCCTTGGCGGAATGGGTATTTTCGGTATCAGCGGCTTCGTCATTGGACCGGTCATTGCAGCAATGTTCATGGCAACCTGGGATCTATTTACCTCGATTCGCGAACCGGAGCGTGCAAGCCGCTAAGTTCTGTGCTATAGTTCTTTTCTCAGACGCGGGGTGGAGCAGTCTGGCAGCTCGTCGGGCTCATAACCCGAAGGTCGTAGGTTCAAATCCTGCCCCCGCAACCAAATTTCAAAAAGGCTCGCGCAAGCGGGCCTTTTTGTCGTCTGCACGCTGTATGGTCTGCACGCTGTATGGTCTGCACGCTGTGTGGTCTGCACGCTGTGTGGTCTGCATAAATGTTGTCTGCCGCCGGGCTGCGGCATCATACGTTGAGTCGCTTCAAGTCGCGGTAGGGTGCTTTGCAACAGCGTGAATTGCGGCACCTCAAGGTGCGTTCCCGGCACTGTGCGTGCACTTCAAGTGCGTCCACTTCAAGTGCGTCCACTTCTACATGCGTCCACGGAGATACGCTCGCGGCGGATTCACGTTTGCGCGGGCTCCGTAAGGATACGGCTTCTGGCGGGAACCATCCCAACCCTGCTCAAGCAGTCGGTCGGCAATGCGTCGCGATGTCGTCTCCAAATGTTGCGTAGAATCGGCAAATTCGGCAGAGACGTGACAAGCTCGACGAACTGTTGCATAATGCCGCGTTCAGGCACGTGCGCTGCGAAATCCTGACTATCAGTATCAACACTCAGGAGATCGCCATGAAAACCCGTCAATTCATCTGCGCTGCCGTTATGGGCACTTTGTTGTCGACCGGTGCCGTGATGGCCCAGCCGCGCATGAAGGGCGACGTCACGTCGTCGCCTTCGAATACGCCTAACGACACCACTGCGACGCCGCCCAACGTTGCGGTTCCTGCGGATCGTCTCCCGCCGGCGCCTAACCAACGCAATATGCGCGAGCGCGACCATTGGTCGCATGCTGATCGCGACTACAATCGTCCGGGCGTGAATATTGGTGAGCCGGGCAGCCGTTATCCGAATAGCGGCGCCCAATAAACGCCCACGTCAAAGTCATCTCGGCGCCGCGATTAATCGCGGCGTTTTTCGTTGAGAAGTCAGTAGAGCGATTTTCAAGCGATAGGGCTAATCGGACTTTAGCGAAGCGCGGTAGAGCAAGATGGTAAAGGGGTGACAGAGCACTTGTAGAGCGTCAGTAGGTCGAAACGGTAATCAAGCGTCTGTTGAAATGCCAATCGATTCTCTGGCGAATGTTCTGCGCGCATCAATCGGGCACAAGCGCAGTGCAACCTGTCCCCCCGGTGCTCCATCTTCAGGCGGTGCATCTTCGGTAACGGCATAGGTCGTTGGCGTCGAGGAAAATGCGGCTTGCAGAGGTCCCCCGAAGGATTGGCAGATGCGATGATCACGCCTGACCGGAATTGCCGGACTGGGTTACAAGCCTCATACTGCTGTCATGCCCGGCAAAACTGATAGTAAATCGTCTTTCACGATAACGAGTCGCCATGAGCGGGGGCGTTTTTAGCGGTATTGAGCATGGATAGATTGGAAACCGGCGAACTACGATTGCGGAATGAGGTCGCTGCGGTGGGTCGGCTTGATTCCGTGCCGACCATCCTTAATATGGTGTGTCGCTCCACTGGCATGGGCTTCGCAGCGGTCGCGCGCGTCACCGACGCGCGCTGGATTGCCTGCGCAGTGAGAGATGCAATCGGATTGGGGCTCGCCGCAGGCGACGAGCTCAAGCTCGAAACCACCATCTGCGATGAAATACGCGGACATCGTCGCCCGGTCGTCATCGATCATGTCGCCGCCGATCCAGTGTATTGCGGGCATCCCACACCCCTGATGTACGGTTTTCAAAGTTATATTTCGGTGCCGATCTATCGCACGGATGGCGAATTCTTCGGCACATTGTGCGCGCTCGATCCCCAGCCTGCCAAGGTGGATACGCCTGCGACGATCAGTATGTTTACGTCGTTCGCGGATTTGATTGGCGCGCAGCTTGACGCACAGGAACGTGTCGTGGCCAGCGAGTCCGCACTGGCGGACGAACGCGAAAACTCCGAACTGCGCGAACAATTCATCGCCGTACTAGGGCATGACCTGCGTAATCCACTGGCGTCCATCGACGCAGGTGCCAAGCTGCTGCGGCGTCGCGCTGCAGACGACCGCACGCTGTCTATCGTGACCTCGATGGAACGCAGCGTAGGGCGCATGGCCAATCTAATCGACAACGTACTCGACTTTGCCCGGGGTCGGCTGGGTGGCGGGCTGATGTTGAACGGCGATGATCTCGAGCCGCTGGAGCCTGTTCTGCATCAGGTGATTGGAGAGTTGCAGTCCGCCTGGCCGGAGCGCCGTATCGTCACGTTGATCGACGAACTTGGCGCCGTCTACTGCGATCGTCCTCGGATAGCGCAGTTGTTGTCGAACCTGTTGGGCAACGCTCTGACCCACGGATCGAGCGATTCGCCGATTACGGTGGAAGCCTATCGGGCGGGCGATGTCCTGCACCTTGCCGTCGAGAACGCCGGCACACCGATACCGGCGGCCACTGTGGAACGCCTGTTCCAGCCGTTTTTTCGTGCGTCGGCCGCGCCCGCTCAGCAGGGCTTGGGACTAGGGTTGTATATCGTGTCGGAAATCGCGCGCGCGCATGGTGGCACGCTTTCGGTGACCTCTGATGATCGCGTCACGCGATTCGCACTGACGATACCTGCGATCAGTGCAGAACCTTGTCGATTGCTTTCGCCAGGCGATCCAGCGTAAACGGCTTGGTCAGCATAGCGGTTGCCGCATCGAGGTTCAGATTCGTGCCGTAGAACTCAGGCGCGTAGCCGCTCACAAACAGGATCGGCAGGTCGGGTTGAAGTTCTCGCGCCTTTCGCGCCACCTCGATACCGCTCATCCCGGGCATTCTCACGTCGGTGATCAACAAATCCACCTCGCGACCCGCGGTGAGGAAGGCAAGTGCACGCACGCCGTTTTCGGCCGACACGGCCGAGTAACCCAGTTCAGCTAGAAACTCGACCAGCAAATCGAGAATCAACTCTTCGTCGTCTACGGCAAGTACCGTGATCTGGCGGTCGGCGCTTTCTGGATGCATTGTGGAAACCTATGGAGACTGCGGCTGAAAGCGCTGCGCAGCAAGTGGCGAGCCTTGTAGAACACGCTGAAGGCGGCAATGATACTGGCAAAACCGGAAATGTTGATCATTCTCCTATTGGAGCGACGCGTATTGCCGATAGGGGAGAACTGTTGCCAAATCGCGCCGATTGCGAAATTTCATTTAACTTTTCCGCACTTTCCGAATTTGCCGATTTATAGTTAGGCCTTATTTCAGGAGCCTACACAATGCTTCGGCGCTTGCGAGTGAAAGACGAGATGATCAGCGTTCAGATCGGGCAGTTAAACGCTCATCGGTATGTATGGGAAATCATGGTCTCTACTGTGGGATCGCTCGAAGCGAGGACGATGTGGGGCGGTATCTTTGCCACGCGCGCCGGGGCGATCATGGAAGGGTTAGCGCAGCACGATGCCATGTGCAAAGCGAAAATTGGGGCGTTGCGGGGCCAAAGCGCGTAGCCACGCCATCAATGCAAAGCGAAGCGGGGTCAGTGTGCCGGCGTCGCAAGGGGCGAGACGAGTACCGCCCGTACAGCCCCCAGTTGCACAGTCGCTTTTTTACATGCTATGATCGCGTTCTTCGGTACTCGCCGTGGTTGAGAAAGTGTTCAGCCAGCGGGAATTGAAAGGCGCATTAGCTCAGCCGGTTAGAGCGACGGAATCATAATCCGCAGGTCCCCTGTTCGAATCAGGGATGCGCCACCAGAATTAGGACGCCGGAAACCCAATGTTTGATGGGGTTTCCGGCGTTTTTGCGTTTCCGAAGCATCTACGCGCCCCCGAATCTTTGGTCGAACAGGTGGCGCTTCAGTGACACCGAGCGTAAGAGCGGTGAACGTTGCGACAGGAAGCGCGTTCTCTACCTCCCTCCAACAACGTCGGGGCGCGCACCGGACTCCGTCGTCAATGCACGCGGCGTCACTTTCTCAGGCAGGTGCCCGGGCGACATGCAGGTTTCGCTCGCGATACGACTCACGGAAGATGCGCGCGGCATCAAGCGAGGCGACGCTGGTGCGCGGCCTCGCCAGCGGGGGGCTACGGCTTTTGCAGGCTTGATGCTGTCTGGAACGCATGCGTCTGCCGATCCAGACTTTCTTTCCATTGCGCGCCAGGTTGGAAGGCCAGCACTTCGGCGTCACGCCCGGATGCCGCGAGGAAGGCGGGATCCCTGAGCGTGTCCTGGATCGCCTGTTCAAGCTTGTCTCGGATCGAGTCCGGCAGGGCTGCCGGTCCGCCCATACCCCGTTCGGACGAATACCTCAACGCGATGCCGGATTCTGCCGCGGTGGGGATCGTGTCGTGATGCCGTTTGTCGCTCGTGATGACAATCGCCTGGAAGGCACTCTTCGGGTCGTTCAGCTCCGGAACTTCGGTCACAGTAATCAAGCCGTAATCAATGTGAATGCCCATCACGCCCAGGCGGATATCACCACCGCCCTTGAAAGGCACGCTCGTCCCTTTCACATTTTGGCTGCGCTCCAAGTCCATCAGGGCCAGGTGACTGGTCGTGCCGTCGCCGCTGTGGCCGAACGACAGCGAATCCGGAGATTGCTTGAGCCTGGCGACGAGCGCTGGCAGGTCATCTGGTGCATTTGACCCGCGGCGCTTGACGAACAGCAGCGGATCGTCGACCAGCCGAGCGATGAGCTTGATGTCCTCGGGGCTGTACTTCGCGCCCTTGCTCACAGGCAGGTACACGAAGCCGGGCGCGTTGATCATCCCCAACGTATAGCCGTCCGGCTTGGCGGCCGCGACATACCGGACCGCGATTTCTCCGCCCGCGCCCGGTTTATTGATCACAATGATCCGCGTCTTGTCGCCGAGCCGCTTTTCCATATGTTGCGCGACGAGTCGTGCCATGACGTCAGTGCCGCCGCCAGGCGCGAATTCCACGACCAGTTCGATGGGCCGGTCATTCGGCCAGGCGGCCTGCGCCACACCGGCCGCGAGGGCCAGTGCGCCGGCTATGCAAATGCGCTGGATTGCGTTTGCCTTCATGCTTGTCGCCTTGAATGGCTGCGTTGGCCATCGTTGCTAGTTGATGTGAATGCCTGCGGACTGGATGAGTTGGCGGTAACGCTCCAGCGCTTGGGCCCAGAACGCCGAGAAAGCGGCGGGCGTGCTCTGCCGCAACTCCGCACCCATGGAAGTGAGTCGCTGCGAGTAGGCCGGGTCGGCGATGACGGCGTTCAGCGCGCCGCTGAGCTTGTCAACGATAGGCGCGGGCGTGCCGGCGGGGGCCGCCAGGCCGAACCACGTGGTAAGTTGCATGCCCGTCATGCCCAGCTCCTCGAAGGTGGGAACATCAGGAATGGCCTTGAGTCGAGAATCAGCAGCAACGGCCAATGCCCGCACACGATTGGTCTGAATATGCCCGATCGCACCGTTGTCGAACATGTAGTCCAAGCGTTCGCCAATCAGGTCGCTCAGTGCTGGGTTGTTCCCCCTATACGGCACGTGGGTGACCTCGATCTTATTGATCGAACGGAAAAGTTCGCCGGACAGATGGCCTGAATTGCCATTCCCGCCTGATCCGTAAGCCAGTTTTCCGGGCTGCTGGCGGGCCGCAGCCACGATGTCGGCCGGACGCTTGAAGGGCGATTTGTCGGGGACGATGAGCACGCTGGGCACCAGCGCGACTTCACCGATCGGCGTGAAATCCTTGATCGGGTCGAACTGCACTTTGGCGTACAGATTGGGTGCCGAGACGTTGGCCGAACTGCCGGCCAGCAGCAGGGTGTAGCCGTCCGGCGCGGCCCGGACAAACTGCGTCGTGGCGATGGTGCCGGAGGCGCCCGCCACGTTTTCGACGACGACCGTGGCATTCAGGCCTTTCCCCAGCGCATCGCCCAGCGATCGGCCAATGGTGTCCGCCGAGCCGCCCGCAGGCCACGGCACGATGAGGCGTATCGGTTTGTCCGGGTAGGGCGCGGCGGCCAGCACCGCCGCGCTGAATGCGGATGTGAGGGCGCCGCACGCCCAACGTTTGATGGGAAAGCGCATGGTTGTCTCCTGGTTAATCCCTCCCTCTAGCTCGATGGCGTGTCGGGGAGGTGAGTGAAGGCGCCGCAGTCAAGCTGTACGGGCTTTGGCGGACACCTTGGGAAGGTGCGCAATGACGAGCGAAAGCAGCAGGTCCTGCGATTGACTGAAACAGTGGTCGGCGCGTGGGATGACGATGACGGGGTGCGAGGTGGGCCTGGCCCACGCCCGCAGCGGCTCCAGCGGCGCCTGAATGTCCGCTTCGCCGTGGATCAGCACCACGTCGGCGGGCAAGGGCGGCGTATCGTAGACCCGGTTGCCGTCGACGGTGCCAACCGGTAGTCCGGCCAAAGTGGCAGCAGCCGGCGCGGCGTTTCGATCCGCCAGCGCCCGGATCGCGCGAGCCAGTGCATAGGCCCCAAACGAAAAGCCCACCAGCGCCAGTGGGGTGCCATGCGCCTCGTCACGCACGGCATCTACGACGGCAAGGATGTCCTGCGCTTCGCCAACCCCATGGTCATACACGCCTGCGCTTGCACCCACACCGCGAAAGCTGGGGCGTATTGCAAGCCATCCCTCATCCCGGACGCGGTGCGCCAACTTGTGCGGGATCTTGTGGCGCGGCGTACCGCCCATGAGCGGTTGGGGATGAGTGACGATCGCCACGCCGTGCACAGGTAATGCGGGGCGATCAAGAAGCAGCTCAAGCGGGCCGGCGGGGCCCGGTATCAGCATGGCCTCGGTCTCGCCGCGTGAAGGTTGATTCAAATCGATGAGTCGGGACATGACTGCCAGCGTTCTGACGTGATGCCCCAGAGTAATCCGTTATAGAAAGACGGGATAAATAGAATTTCGTGATGGAAATGATCACTTTGGCAGATGGCGCTTCACGTTGCGAGCCAGCGTGTTGACGGCCATCGGTTTTGTCGCACAGCCTCCTGGGCGCATTCGATCAATTCAGCCATGACGCAGCGAACCGAATTGGGGACATCGCGGGTGGCGGGCAGGGCGAGCACGATGCGTCGCATCAGCACAGGATCGACCACTGGCGCGGCCGCCAGATTACCTTGGTCTACGTCATCGGCCACCGCGATCGACGGCAGGATGGTGTAGCCGAAGCCGTCGAGGACCAGACGCTTTTGCACGCTCATCGCGTTGGTCTCCGCCACGACGTTCAGCTCGGTCTCGTGAGTTCGCGCGGCTGTCTCCACCAGTAACCTTAAACCGTGCGGCGCTCCGGGCAGGACCAGTGGGTATCCGAGGATGTCGGCCATGCGCACGGGGGTACCGCGGTCCAGTCCACTCATGGGCAGACCGACAAGCCATAGGCTCTCTTCAAGCAGGGATCGAAGCTTCAGCGCGGGATTTGGCTTGGAGTCGTAAAGCAGGGCCACATCCACGTCGCCGGCTTCCAACCAGGATTGCAGATGCCCCGCATAGCCCGATGTCAATCGCAGTCGAATGCCGGGAAAGCGTCTCGACACGGCGTGCAACAGCGCGCTGCCTAGCATGTCAGCCGTGCTGGGCAGCAGGCCGACAGTGACAATGCCGCCCACGCTCCCGCTGGTCGGCCGGATCTCCGCCCGCGCTCGGTCTAACTCTTTCAAGGCCCTACGCGCATATCCTTCGAGTGTCTTCCCGTCTTCAGTCAGTTCCATGCCGAGACGGCCGCGGGTAAAAAGCGGCGCGCCGATATCGTCTTCGAGCAGCCTCAACTGCCGCGACACCGCAGGCTGGACGATATTGAGCAGGCGCGCTGCGCTCGTCACGCTACCCGTCTCCGACACGGTCACGAATGCTTTGAGTTGCTTGAGGTCCATGGGGCGTTCCAGGTATGCGGATGAGTGATCAAATCCATCACTAAATTCTATGTAGTTAGACATTTTATAGCGATATATGATGGCTTGCAGTACTTGATCATTCGGAAAATTTCATCATGACTTCAACCCACAAAGAGGCGCCCGCTTGGCAGCACGCCGTGTTCGACGCCTTGAAGGCCGGCAACATTCGCCAGATCGCCTACGTGCCGGACGTCGGTCACGCCTACGCCATTCAGCAGGCGCAACGTGATCCCGCCATTACCGACGTGGTCCTGACTACCGAAGAAGAGGGGGTCGCAGTCGTGAGTGGTGCCTGGCTTGGCGGCCAACGTGCGGCGCTGTTGATGCAGAGCAGCGGTGTGGGCAACTGCGTGAATATGTTCTCGCTATTGCGTAGCTGCAACTTCCCGTTCCTGACGCTTGTCACCATGCGCGGCGAGTATGCGGAATTCAACTCGTGGCAGAGTCCGATGGGTAAGTCCACTCAGCAAGCGCTGGAACTGATGGGTATCACTGTGCTGCGGGCGTCGAAGCCGGACGAGGTCGGTGAGATCGTCAGCGCCGCCATCGACTCCGCATTTTTGGCCGGCGAACAGGTTGCAGTCTTGTTGTCGCAGACTTTGATTGGACGTAAGAAGTGGGAGCGAAACTGATGTCTACCACCTTGAATGCTTCAGGCGCCGTGGACCGCCGTGCCTTCGTTTCGCAACTGATCGCCGCGTCGCCCGATGCGCTGGTCGTCTCGGGTCTGGGTTCGCCTTCGTACGATGTCTTCGCCGCGGGCGACCGGGATCAGAATTTCTATCTTTGGGGCGCAATGGGCGGGGCTGTTGCGCTTGGCCTCGGGCTTGCCCTTGCGCAACCAGAGCGCTCCGTTCTCGTCATTACGGGTGATGGCGAACAGCTGATGGGCGTCGGATCGCTGGGTACGGTTGGCGCCACGCAACCCAAGAACCTGACGATCCTGGTGTTGGACAATGGCCATTTCGGTGAAACCGGTATGCAACGTAGCCACACTAGCCTGGGCACGAACCTCGTGGAAGTCGCGCACGGGTTCGGTATCGAGGACGCATTTACCGTTACGGGAGAGGACCAAGTTGGTGAAATCGCCGAGCGAGTGATGTCGCGCCGAGGCGCGACTTTCGTGCAGGTCTTCATCAATCCAGACGAACCTCCGCGTGCGCTGCCGCCGCGCGACGGGGTACACGTCAAGAACCGTTTCCGGGCCGCCCTGGGATGTGCGACATTCTGAGCCGTGGCAGCCCCATGGGCTGTCATGCCGCATCCAAGCCAGGAGGCTGTGATGAAGACTTACTCGATGTGGATCGCAGGAGGGCCTGCCAGTGCGCGATCGGGCGAATGGTTCGAGACCCACAATCCCTATACGGGCCTGGCGTGGGCCCGCATTCCGCGCGCCGCTGCGCAGGACGCCGATGTGGCGGTGCAGGCAGCCCATTCCGCCTTTTCCGAGGGGCCGTGGGCGGACATGACCGCGACCGAGCGGGGCATGCTGCTGTATCGCCTGGCCGACCTGATCGCGCGCGATGCACGCAAGCTTGCTGAAACGGAAGTGCGCGACAACGGCAAGTTGTTCGCCGAGATGCTTGGGCAGCTCAATTACCTGCCGCATTGGTTTCGATACTATGGTGGCCTGGCCGACAAGATCCAGGGTTCGACACTGCCTTTGGACAAAAAGGGCTACTTTACCTATACGCGCCACGAACCGTTGGGTGTCGTGGCGGCGATCACGCCCTGGAATTCTCCGTTGCTGCTATTGGCGTGGAAGATCGCGCCGGCGCTGGCGGCCGGATGCACGGTTGTCGTGAAACCTTCGGAATTTACATCGGCATCCACGCTGGAATTCGCTGAACTCTTCGCGGAAGCTGGGTTTCCCGCGGGCGTGATGAACGTCGTGACGGGCTTCGGCAACGAGGTCGGTACGGCCCTGGTCGAGCACCCCCTCGTGCAGAAGGTGACCTTCACCGGGTCGGACCAAACCGGTCGGCTGATCAACGAACAGGCCGCACGCCTGCTCAAGCACACCTCGATGGAATTGGGGGGAAAGTCGCCCAATATCGTGTTCGAGGACGCGGACCTGGAGCAGGCCGTGTTTGGCGCGATCTCAGGCATCTTCGCTGCAAGCGGGCAGACGTGCATAGCCGGGTCGCGTCTGCTGCTGCAGGACAGTATTTACGATCGCTTTGTCGAGAAGTTGCTGGCGCTGGCCGGCCCCGCGCGCTTGGGTGATCCGATGGATTCTGCCACGCAGGTCGGGCCCGTTACGACGCTGCCCCAATACCGGAAAGTGCTGAATTACATCGATATCGCAAAGCAGGAAGGGGCCAAATTGTTATTGGGCGGCAAGGCCGCGCAGCGGCCTGAATGCGACAAGGGGTGGTTCGTGGAGCCGACGATATTTGGCGACGTGGACAATGGTATGCGTATCGCGCAGGAAGAAATCTTTGGCCCGGTACTCGCCATCATCCGCTTCAAAGACGAGGCCGACGCACTGCGGATTGCAAATGATGTCCGTTTCGGGCTCGCCGCCGCCGTATGGACGCAGAATATGGCCCGCGCAATCCGGATGTCGGAGCAATTGAAGGCGGGCACGGTGTGGGTGAATACGTATCGCGCCGTTAGTTTCATGGTCCCCTTTGGCGGCTATAAGGACTCTGGTCTCGGACGCGAGAACGGCATGGATGCGATCAAGGACTACCTGCAAGTCAAAAGCGTCTGGCTCAACAGCGGAGCGACGGCGAGCAATCCATTTGTGTTGCGCTGAGTTGTTCCCAGTGAAGGCCCAGATCAAATCGGCCTTCGGGGCACGCGCCGCCTTTTGACCGGCCAATCCTGAAAGGACGGTTCAACTCAGAGATGACTTTTTTTCGTCTTGGAGGATATGCTCGTCAGGCGGCGCGAGCCAACCGAAGCCCGGAAAACTGCCAGCGCACTGCGGTCGGAAAGAAGTTGCGGTAGGTGGCGCGAACATGGCTTCTCGACGTGATGCACGATCCGCCACGCAACACGTACTGATTGCACATGAACTTGCCGTTGTATTCGCCAACCGCGCCTGTGGCTGCGACGAACCCCGGATAGGGCTCATAAGAGCTGCTCGTCCATTCCCACACGTCGCCGAATAACTGGCCTGGGCCCGTCGAGCCGGCCTGAGCCACCGCAGGGCGAGGATGCAGAAAACCGGACTCCAGAAGATTTGCCTGCGGCGCGGCAGCAGCGCCCGGTTGGCAACGGGCCGCCCACTCCCATTCGCCCTCGCGAGGCAGCCGCCCGCCAGCCCAGCGTGCAAAGGCATCCGCTTCGAAATAGCTGATGTGTGCCACCGGGGCGAGCGGGTCGAGATCTTCCATGCCGAACAATGTAAAGGCGTGCCAGTCGTCGCCCGCGCCTTCCCAATACATCGGCGCCTGCCAACCTTCGCGATTGACGACGTCCCAGCCTTCGGAAAGCCACAATTCCGGCCGCCGATAGCCCCCGTCCTGCATGAACGCCAGAAACTCTTCCTGCGTCACGAGGCGATTGGCGAGCTGATACGGTTGAAGCAGTATGTCGTGAGCAGGCGATTCATTATCGAACGCGAAGCCGTCGGCATCATGGCCAATCCGCACGATGCCGCCGTCAAACGACGTCCACCCAGGCAGCAGGCCGACCGCGCGCACGTCCTCACGCGGGGCGTGCGAGCGATATGCAGGCTTGAGCGGGTTGCATGACAACAGGTGCTTGACGTCAGTCAGAATCAATTCCTGGTGCTGCTGCTCGTGATGCAAACCAAGCTCCAATAGATTCTGAAGGGCTGGATCGCGTCCCGGCGCGCGCGAGATCAGATCCGCCATGGCCGCGTCGACATGGGTGCGATAAGCCAGCACATCGTCAAGGCTCGGGCGGGTCAGCAATCCCCGATGCGGTCGAGGATGCTTCTCGCCGACCGCGTTGTAATACGAATTGAAGAGCACGCGAAATGGCTCGCTGAACGGCCGGTAGGCGTCATCGAACGCGCACAGGATGAAGGTCTCGAAAAACCATGTGGTGTGCGCCAAATGCCATTTCACCGGACTGGCGTCCGGCATGGACTGCACCTGGCAATCCTCCGGACTCAGATCCGCTGCAAGTGCCCGCGACGTGCTGCGTACCGACATGAACCGCGTCAATAGCGTGGCGCTTCGATCCGTAGCGGGGGAGGCGGCGCATGCCGCGGAACTAAGCGTATCCATGATGTGGTCCTGACAAAGTATTTACGCTACCGCCGCAAAGACTGAAAACCATTCCTTGCTATCGGTCCAATGCGAGATCTGTTTAAAGCCGGCGTCGCGCAGCATCTGCGAGAACTGCTCCGGCTGATACTTATAGGAGCTTTCGGTATGTATGCTCTCGCCCTGTTCGAAGATACGGTCTCCGTCGGGAAGTTTCACTTTAAGCCGATGCCGCGCCTCGAGGTGCATTTCGATACGCGATTCATCGACGTTGAAGATCGCGCGATGCGCCCAATCTTCGATATCGAAGTTGCTGCCCATCAATCGGTTGGCATGACGCAATACATTCAGGTTGAACGCGGCGGTCACGCCGAGCGCATCATCATAAGCCGGCTCAAGAATGGCGGCGGATTTCACACGATCGACGCCCAAGAGTAATTTGCCGCCTGGGCCGCATGCCTCATGGATGCGCTTGAGCATATCCTGCGCTTGCGTCACATTGAGGTTACCAATGCTCGACCCCGGGTAGAAGAACAGCCGTCCGTCCGGCCGAACCTGCTTGGGCAGCGCCAGTGTCTGAAAAAAGTCGATCCCGACGCCAACGATGTCGAGCTCCGGATACAGCGCGGCGACCCGCATGACCGATGTCTTCAGATAGTCTACCGAAATGTCGACCGGCACATACTGCTCAGGTCGTAGTCGATCGAATAGCCGCTGCGCCTTCATGCAATCTGCAGCGCCCAGATCGATCATGGTCTGCACCCGCCCGACCGCCGCCGCAATGGCGTCACCGTGATGGTCGAAAACTTCGCGTTCACAGCGAGTGGGGTAATACTCAGGCACCTGAGTGATTGCGTCGAACAAACACGAGCCGAGCGCGTCGTACAGGAATTTTGGATTGATCTGGGCTTGGCTCTGCCGCAATCCCGTGACAAGTTCCTGTTTGTTGTCCGAAGTGCTTTCGGAATGCAACTGGTAAAGGGCACTGCGGGTGCCGAGGGGACTTTGCTGTAGTAGGGACATTGGCCGATTTCCTGGGATCGAGGCGTGACTCGGGCAAGATTCATTCCCGTGCATCGAGCGGGCACGCTGAAATAGTGGTTTACGGGTCGTTGCCAACGCTCAATACGAAGGGCGCACCGGGGCCCCACAATGAAGTCCCTGATACAGATAGGAGAGTCAGCGATGAATAAGCGTTCGCAACGTAGGCTGATCACCAAGCAGAAAGCACGTGTCGTGAACAGTTTTCACGATCTCGTCGACAGTTCCGAGGGACTGCTGCGTACCACCGCCAGCTATACGGGCTCCGAAATCGAGCAGGCGCGGGCGCGGCTACGCGAGCAGCTTCGTCACGCGCGGGGTGTGGCCGCGGATTGGGAAGGTACCGCGCGCGAGCGCTATCAACGTGCCTCGACCGTAACCGACGCCTATGTTCATGACAATGCCTGGAAGTCGATTGGCGTCGCAGCACTTTTTGGCTTGCTGATCGGTGCGCTGGTGGTCGGCGGCGCGTCCAGCGATGAAGATTGATTGGATCGTCATCGATGGCTAATGAGGTCGCCTTGATTATTGACGCGACCGACCGAAGTTTTGGACAACTGCAGTAGAGGAGTGCCCTATGACCGTCGTCGTCGCAGCACGATTTGAAAGTTTTCCCACCGCAGACAGTGCCGCCCATGCGCTCTTTGCTGAGGGCTTTCGCGAGGACGCGGTCAATATCTTCTACGTCAACGCCGATGGCGTGCGTACCAGGCGGGTCATTTCCGACGACGATGCCGCCGAAAATCCCAACGGGTTTTCGGCGCGCTATGGTCCGCAGGCCAGTGTAGCGGGACTCGGAATGATGGGTGCCGTATTCGGGGCGGGCGTGGTGCTCACCTTCGAAGGTAACAGCTTGCTGATGCTGGCCTGTGCGGCAGTGGGTGCTTTTCTTGGATCTTGGGTCGGTATCCTTGGCTTTGCGCGCAGCCAGGCCGCATCGACGGCTGCTGCACGTCGCGCGCATGGTGTGCTGCTTACTGCTCAGGTCGATCCCGACGAAGAAGAAATGGTCGCCGGTTTGCTTCGCGACGCGGGTGGTCTGGATGTCGAGCGCGCACGCGGTCGATGGCGGCATGGGCGTTGGACCGAAAATGACGCCAACCCGCGGCAGCCTTCTTCTACCGGATCGACCCATTTTGCGGCGCATTGAGATGCGCTGTTTTTTCGGCGTCTTGTTCCGTCTCACCCACCGCTGTCTCGGGTGGCAACTTTATGCCAGCGAACTAAATAGGCACGACACTTGCCAGCGTTTGCCCGTTTTTACAGCGACCTGTTGCACCATGGCGGCAGGTTCGGCAGCCATTCAGTGAGGACGGTATGACGCAAAACGACAAGAAATCCAACCCGCCTGCCAAGTCGGGTGCCACTGACGGATCGGACGACACGCAACGTGAGGGCCCTGCGACGATGCCGCAGGGACTTGATGAGACTCAGCAGTGGGACGATGTGGCGTCGGAGCCGGGTTTCCAGAAAGGCAATCAGGGCGGGTACCGTGGCCATTACGACGAAACGAAGTTCGAGGAAACGGAAGCGCGCCATTTCCCTGACACCAAGGATGAAGCGGCCGCCAAAGGCTCAGGCGACAAATCGAGTCAGCCGGTAAAGCAGACCACCAAGGAAGCCGAGGCTGCCGCAGATGGAAATCGCGATCGCAGCCGCCATGTCACCGGAACGCAAAAGAAGTCTTCCTGAGCGCGATGGATAGCCGTCGTATCAAACGCACGCTGGCCAATACGGCCAGCGTTTTACTGCTTGCCATGCTTGGCGCATGCGCGAGTTTGCCGGATGCCGAGCGCTTGAGTGCGCAGCGCGAACGAGTGCGCGTGGCCACGCAATCCGGCGAGATGTCCAAAACGCGCAGCGCGACCGTGATTGCCGCTCTGGACACCAAGGAGGATGGATTCCTTGCCCGTCACCTGGCGGTCGAACAAGCCATCAGCGGTGCACCTTTGGTGGCCGGCAATGCCACACAAATTCTCAAAGACGGTCCGAGCACCTACAAGGCGATGCTCGCCGAGATTCGTCGTGCGCGATATTTCATTCACATGGAAAGCTATATTTTCGATGACGATGCCGTCGGGAATTTCTTTGCCGATGAACTGATCGCCAAGCGGCGGCAGGGCGTGGATGTGGCATTGATGGTCGATGCGGTAGGCACGCTGACGAGCTCCGACGCACTCTTTGCGAGGTTGCGCGCCGAAGGTATTGCCGTCGTCGTTTTCAATCCGTTGAATCCCATGAAAGGGTTGACGAACTGGTCGCCCAATCAACGCAGTCATCGAAAGCTGCTGGTCGTGGATGGCAAGGTTGGCTTTGTTGGTGGGATCAATGTCAGCGACGTGTATCAGTCATCATCGTTTGTGCGTTCTTCGCCGGACCCGGAAGATCTGCCGGGTGGCAAAAACGCGCCTTGGCGCGACACGCATGTGCGCATCGAGGGACCTGCGGTGGCAGAGATCGAGCGGGTATTCCAGGATGGATGGCAGTCGCAGAACGGCACGCCGATTTCCACGCGCCAGTGGTTGAGCGCCGCCGGCGATCCGGGAAATACGATCGTTCGTATACTTGCCAATCGTCCCGGAGCGGAGGACAGCTTCAGTGTGTATCTGACGTTGATGTCGGCGTTTCAAAGTGCGCAGCGCTCGATCTACATCACGATGGCGTATTTCGTTCCCGATCCGGCGTTCATCGAAGCGCTATCCGATGCGGCGCGCCGAGGCGTCGATGTCGTCCTGGTGCTGCCGGGTTTCAGCGACTCGTCTATCGTGCTGCAGGCCGGCAGATCGAACTACCAGGCGTTGCTCGATGCCGGCGTGAAAATCTACGAACGTCGAGACGCCTTACTGCATGCAAAAACTGCGGTTGTGGATGGCGTGTGGTCCACCATCGGGTCCAGCAATATGGATTGGCGCAGTTTTACGTTGAATTATGAAATCAACGCGGTCATGCTGGGCGACACATTTGCCGCCGAAATGGAAGGGCTCTTCGCAATGGATCGCGCCGCGGCCGTACAAATTACGCCTCAGATGTGGCGCGATCGCGGTATGGGCGATCGTTTCACGGAGTTTTTCGGGCGGCTGTTCGAGCGTATGTTGTAAACAAACGCCCTGCGTCCCATCAGCGGGCGGGCAGCATGGTCGTGGCCGATGCTGCTTCGACGGGCGAGAGCCGTGTCGGTTGAGCCCGTTCGCGTTCAAGGCGCGCTGCTTCTCGCTTGTTTCGTGCGTCGATCTGGCATTGGTCGCGCGCGTCGTCGAGCAATGACTGGCAGGCGCGTTTGTCGGCATCGTAATTGGCGCTGATTTCAGTGAGCGTCAACGGGTTTGCCGCGGGCTCTTCGGCCGACACCATGGTGATGTTCATATAAAAGCCCATGGCCGTAATGGGCAGCAGGAGGGCGGCTTTGTGCATAGTGAGTAGTGAATCGCGAATACGTCGGATCGACGCCTCCCATTCAATGCAAGCGGTGTGCCTTTGGCGGATACGACCGGACGTTTGGATACGCGTGTTGCATGTCTGTCATTAAGCTGTGCGTCAACGGGCACGCAGCTTGCGAAACAAGGGTTCCACTCAGATCTCCACAGGAGAAGTAGAATGAATGTTCGTCAACTGACCTCCGCTTTCGCCATCGCCGCTATGCTCGCCGGTGGTTCCGCTTTCGCCCAGGCGACGTCGCCTTCGACGACGCCGAATGATTCGGGCGCCACGCCCCCGAACACGTCCGTTCCGGTCGGTACGCCTGCTCCGGCTGCCACGCGCAGCACGACGCCCGGCCCGGTCAGCACGACGCCGGTCAGCCCCGCCAACAACCAAACCGAGAAGGGCAAGGCCCCCTCGACGATGGGCAACACCAACGTGTCGCCCACGATGGGTGGCGGCGCGCCGTACGACGGCAAGAAGAACTGATCTTTAAGGGGTCGGTAGATAGCAAAAACGACCGCTTCGGCGGTCGTTTTTTTTGCCGGTTGCCTGGCGTTTCCCAATTTGAACATGGCCTAGCGGCGACGGACGTATCCCGGTAAATCATCGTATGGATGAGGCGCTGTGTGCAGGCCAACCTGGAGCCAGCGGTATCGACTTGCGTTCGGGCGCTTGGTGCGTCAGCACGGTGGTCTTAGCGTGGCCGAAAAACACGCCGGCCGTTTGTCGTAAGCAGAAAAAATACCGACCTGCATAAACAGATCGGTTTTTTTTATCGCATTACGCTTGTGTGGCGTCTCGGCTCAATAAGCGCGGCGCAGCTCGGCCGGCGGCGTTTTCAACTGTCCACGGTATTTGGACACGGTGCGCCGGGCGACCACCACGCCCTGTTCGCCCAACATACGCGCGAGATCCACATCGGACAGCGGCGCGTTGGAATCCTCGCCCTCGATCATCTCCTTGATCAGCGCGCGCACGGCCGACGCCGAACATGTGCCGCCGGTTTCGGTGGCAAGTTCGCGCGAGAAGAAGTGCTTGAACTCGAAAATGCCGCGTGGTGTGTCCATGTACTTGTTGCCGGTGGCACGCGAAACCGTCGACTCGTGAATGCCGAGTTCGTCGGCAATCTCACGCAACATCAGCGGCCGCAATGCGACCTCGCCATACTCGAAAAATGTTTGCTGGCGTTCGACGATCGCCTCCGCCACGCGTTGAATGGTGGCGTAGCGCTGCTCGATGTTTCGAATCAACCAACGTGCTTCCTGCAGCTCCTGCGCCATCGGGGTGCGATCGGCATAACGAGATCCGCGGAAAAGCGCTGGGTAGGTGCCGTGCAGGCGCGCACGCGGCATGGCCGCGCGATTGGCGGCAACCACCCACAGCCCTTGCACTTTGGTCACGATGACGTCCGGCACCACGTAGCTCGTGTCGTCGCGCGCGAAGCGCAAGCCTGGCTTGGGATCAAGATGCCGAATCAACCCGCATGCTTCGCGCAACTGATCGGGCGTGCAACGCAGACTGCGTTCGAGGCCGTTGTAATCATGGCGGGCGAGGCGCGGAAGTTCCGACTCGATCATGATCAAGGCGAGCTCGCGGCCGGGGGTACCGGGTTCCATGGCTTGCAACTGCAGGCGCAGGCACTCCTGCAGCGATCGTGCGCCGAGGCCCGGGGTGTGAAGTTGCTGAACAAGCTTGAGCGTGGTTTCCCACTCACCCGTCGTCGTAGCGGGTTCAAACGCGTTGCCCTCCACCAATTCATCCAACGGCACACGCAGATAGCCATCTTCATCAAGGGCTTCGATGATGAACTCAGCCATCAGCATGGCGCGCTGATCAAGGCGGTAGCTGCTGAGATCGCGGCGGAGACGATCACGCAGGCTCATGCTGCTCTTGGCCCATTGGCCGACATCGGAATCGCCATCGCCCGTGGCCCGCGACGTCGGGTAATCACCTGAGTAGGCTTCGTCCGACGGGCCATCGGGCAAGTCGGAATAGCTGTCGGTGGAGGCGCCGTCTTCCGCCTCGTAAGGCGTATCGCGTTCGCTGGGTGCATCGGCCGATTCGGTCAACCCGGAGGCGGTTTCGAATTCAGGCCGAATATCCTGCTCGGTCTCAGCCACGATTTCGCTGACTTCTTCGTCGTCCGCGTCTTCGAGGAACGGGTTGTTCGAAAGTGCCTGCTGCACTTCCTGCGTAAACTCGAGCGCCGACATTTGCAGCAGTTTGACCGACTGCTGCAGGCGCGGCGTCAGACTGGTTTGCTGTCGAGCGCGAAGATCATAAGTGGCTTGTACCAATGCCGTTCTCCCGTAAAGAGGATGGAGGCCACGTGACCTCCCAACACGTGAGCCGAAGGGAAGCGATGGTTCGCACGTCCTCGGTCACCACAGGATTAAAGCAATATCGATGCCAACTTTTATCTTTATCGGTACGATGTCCAGGTCGCTGATTTAATTGAATAAATTTTTGGTCTCGGCAGTGCAATGCCGATCGGGCGCGATTTTTGCTGCGAGTTTTGTAGCCTTAATTACCTATCAGTGTAAGAAGTGCCGTGGTGCGCCTGCGCCACGATTTTGCGACGACGCGCCGCTATGCGTCGCTGTGGGCAACGGCACTGGATGCTGCACTTGGCTGGTAGGTGCCAAGGCGGTTGTAGAGCGTCTTGAGACTGATCCCAAGGGTGCTTGCCGCCAATTTCTTGTCCCCGTCGTGATGAGCCAGTGTGGCGAGAATCAATTCGCGCTGCGCATCGGCCAGCGGCATCCCCACCGTCATTTTCAATTCGCCGCTGTTCGACGCGCTTTCGTGCTTCTTGCGACTTGGCTTGGGCTGGACAACATCGAGTACATCATCAGCGAGGATATAGGCGCGATGGACGGTATTCTTCAACTCACGCACATTGCCCGGCCAATCGTAGCTGGCGAGCACCTCACGCGATTTTTTGGAAAACTGCTTTTCCTTGCCCTCGGCGATATTGAAGTTGTTCAAGAACACGTTTGCGAGAAATTCAACGTCATCCTTGCGTTCACGCAAGGGCGGCACGCGTAGCGGCACCACGGCCAGTCGATAGAGCAAATCTTCACGGAACGCGCCATCCGCAATGGCGGCGTAGGGATCGCGGTTGGTGGCGGCCACGACGCGCACGTCCACCTTCACTTCATCCAGCCCGCCGACCCGGTGGAATGCACCGCTTTCCAGCACGCGCAGCAATTGCACCTGCATGTCGATGGGCATTTCAGTAACTTCATCCAGGAAGATGGTGCCGCCGCTGGCATGTTCGAAGTAACCGATACTTTGTGCCGATGCGCCAGTGAAGCTGCCTTTCTCATGGCCGAAAAGTTCGGCCTCGATGAGCGATGGCGGGATGGCGCCGCAATTGACGGGCACGAAAGGCTTATCGGCGCGCTTGCTATGCTCATGAATCGCGCGCGCTACAAGTTCTTTGCCGCTGCCGCTTTCGCCCACAATCAATACACTGGCTGGCGTCGCAGCCACTTTTTTTATTTGCGCGGCCAAGTCTTGCATCACAGCAGATTGCCCCAACGTTTGGAGCGCCGGTTGATCCTGCGGCCGAACCTTTTGCTGGGTACGCGGACGCGATGCGGCGCCCGACGACTTGTTCCGTTCCTGTTTCGACACCCGAAAAACTCCAAAAGGGCTCGGGTTACGCTTCTGGCGAGTCCCAAACTCATAAAACTGCGACAGGTCAAAGTGTACTAATTACAATGGGTCGTCGGGGTGCAATTTGAGCCCCTTGTAACAGTACGAACAACATTTACTTTCCGCAGCGTATTTTTTGCGGGGCAGGGCGGGCGGGACACCGCAAAATCCTGCACAATCCGAGCGCTTCTTCGGGTGATCCTCGGGGAAGAACTAAACTATAGGCTGTGTCCGTCTCACGGACTGCGTCAGGGTCGAAAGCCCCACGCTATTAAGGGTGAAGCAATGCCACATGTCTTGATTATTGACGACGAACCGTGCGTGCGTGCGGTGTTGGTCGAATTCGTTAAAGACGAAGGGTTTACCGTCGCACAGGCGGGAAACATCAAGGAAGCGAAGATCCAGATCCTGCGCCAGGCGCCCGATCTTGTTCTGACGGATCTTCACTTGCCTGACGGCAATGGCATCGACCTTTTTCCTTTGCTGCAGTCTTCAAATACCGATGTGGTGTTCATCACGGGCCACGCCAGTGTGGATAGCGCTGTCGAGGCGCTGCGTCTTGGCGCCACCGATTACCTCGTCAAGCCGGTCAACTTGCAGCGTCTGGGTCTGGTGCTCAGCCGCATCCCGCGTCTGGGCGGCGTATCGGCCTGGGGCATGTCGTTCGAGGAAGATGGCCGTTTCGGCAAAATGCTTGGCAAGTCGGCGCCGATGCGTCAACTCTACGAGCGCATCCGCAAGGTAGCACCCACCGATGCCACGGTATTGTTGATGGGTGAGAGTGGCGTAGGTAAGGAACTGGCTGCGCAAGCCGTGCACGAACTCAGCCCCCGCAGCAAGGATCCGTTCCTGCCGGTAAACTGCGGCGCGATTTCGCCCAATTTGATCGAAAGCGAGTTTTTCGGCCATGAGCGCGGCAGCTTCACCGGTGCCGATCGGCAACACAAAGGGTATTTCGAGCGCGCCAATGGCGGAACGCTGTTTCTCGATGAAGTGACCGAGATGCCCATCGACTTGCAGGTCAAGTTGCTGCGGGTGCTCGAGACCGGTTTGTTCATGCGCGTGGGTACCAATAAAGAGATCGCCAGCGATGTTCGGGTGATCGCCGCCACCAACCGCGATCCCGAAGAGGCGGTCGCTGAAGGCAAGTTGCGCGAGGATTTGTTCCATCGCCTGAATGTGTTCCCGCTAGAGCTGCCTGCCTTGCGCGAGCGTGGCGATGACATGCTGATGATCGCGAATCAGTTTTTGGACAGCCTGAATAAAGAACACGAGACGCAGAAGACGTTCTCACCTGAAACGCTGCAAGCCATTTCGGCGCATGCGTGGCCGGGCAACGTTCGCGAGCTCAAAAACTACGTGCATCGTGTGTTTATCATGGCCGATGGCGACATGATCAAGGCAGGCTTGATTCCGCTGCAGGTATCGTCTTCAAAGGCCACGGCAACGAGCGGAACGCATATCAGCGTGCCGGTGGGCGTGCCTTTGGCCGATGCCGATCGCCGTTTGATTTTTGCCACCCTCGAGCAGTGCGGCGGCGTCAAAAAGCATGCGGCCGAGGTGCTCGGCATCAGTTTGAAAACCTTGTACAACCGCCTGGAAGAGTACGCGGCGGCAGGTTACGAGCCTCGCATCGCCAGCGAAGCGGCGCGCGATAACGCTTGATCTGCTCTGCCCGACGGTTGGGCACTGGGTTTGCTCCCTTGATAGAACAACGCGGCGGCGCTTGACCGCCGCATTTCTTTTGTAAGGAGCGCCTCATGGCCCAAGACATCAAAGACCTCAACGTTGCATTGCTTGCCGTAGATGGATTCGAGCAGTCGGAATTGCTTGAACCCAAGCGCGCTATCACCGAAGCGGGCGGGCGGGCGGTTGTGGTGTCCGCGAAGCGGGACCCGATCCAAGGGATGGAGCACGACGAAAAGGGCGAGAAAGTCAACGTCGATCTCATCTTCGCTGAGGCAGATCCTGCCCATTTCGACGCCGTCGTATTGCCAGGCGGTGTGGCGAATGCTGACGAGATCCGCATGCACCCGCAGGCCCAGGCCTTCGTGAAGCACATGGCGCAGGCAAAAAAACCCATCGCCGTGATTTGCCACGGAGCGTGGCTGTTGATCTCGGCAAAGCTGGTCGATGGTCGCAAGCTCACCAGCTTTCCTTCACTTCAGGACGACCTGCGTAACGCCGGCGCCCAATGGGTGGATGAGGAGGTGGTCGTGGATGGCAACCTGATCAGCAGCCGTAAGCCGGACGACTTGCCCGCGTTCAACCGCGAGCTGCTCAAGCTTTTGCAAGCCGGTAAGAACGCCTGAGGCGACCGGTCGAAAGCCCCGTGAACGGCAAATCAGCCGTCCGGATGCGAAACGCCCGCGATTTATCGCGGGTGTTTTTTTACTATGGCGGAATCAACGCCCGTGTTAGTGAAGACGGGCAATTGTTTGCGGCACTCGTCCTAAGCGACGGTGTGCTTCATGCGAATTTGCCGGGCTTCTGCTTCATTCAACCGGGGCACGCGTCTTTTTCGCGCGAACTGGGTACGCTTCCTGTCACGACCGCGAACGCTCAACCGCCATTCTTCACCGGATCGGGCGGCGTGTGGGATACGCCCGCTTCACCCTCGCCGGCAATGTGGTCGGTATTCAGGTCGTCAGCTTCGCCCTCGCCATCATCCAGTCCAACCCCTGCACGATCGCCCGTCATCTGCGAGTCGGTATCGCGGCCGCGCATATTCGGCGGCGTGTCGCTGCCAGAGTCCGAATTATCGCTAGGGCCCAATGCGCCATTGTCGCGGCCCGTTGTGGGATCGATCAGGTCTGCGGGATCGGTAATGAGATTGCTGGTTGCCATGATGCCGGCTCCTGAAAAGTAAGGGGGAACGAGGCGCTCCGGAGGACCGAAGGGCGCCGTCTATCGCTTCCCCAAGCATCTTGCGTGCCTCTGGCACAGCGGCACCGATGGCAGCAGTGAACAAAACTGAGGCGTTTCCAAGTAGGAACGTTATTTGCGCGATTCACGCGTCGCATTGCGTGATGCAAAAGGAGACCATGATGGCTACACAGATTCCGCCGCCGTTCCACGTTCCGGATGAGGGCGATGTGCCCCACGATCGCGATCCCGATGCGCCGCCTCAGCCGGAGGATCCGCGCGAGGACGACGAGAGTTATAAGCTGCCGCCCGGAGAGCCGCCCGCGGAGATTAAAGAACCTCGTATCACCGGCGTTTGAATGGAGCGGGCGGGCTGCTGTTTTTTCGGTGACTTTCGCTGATGTTTTTGACTTGACGCGAGTCCCGATGGCAGTCTTGGTCAAGCGCGGTGACCCAGGCCCTCGGTAGGCGTGAATACGCGTCAGTCGACATCGTTGTGCTGAGCGATTTGCCTTCCGCCACTGCTCAAACGTTATCGTCCGTGGCGCAATGCCGCGGATTTTATTTATGAGAGTCGGATCGCCAACGCAGCCAATGTCAGCAGCAGCACGGGCACGGTCAAAACGATGCCGACCTTGAAGTAGTAGCCCCACGTGATGACCAGGCCCTTACGTGCCAGGACATGCAGCCACAAAAGCGTCGCCAGGCTACCGATTGGTGTGATTTTCGGTCCCAGATCGCTCCCGATGACATTGCCGTAGATCATCGCTTCCTTGACGGCACCCACGGCCGCAGTATCGGCAATCGACAGCGCACCAATCAATACGGTCGGCAGGTTGTTCATGACGGACGCCATCAGCGCAGTGCTGATGCCCGTACCCATCGCAGCTCCCCACACGCCGAATTGGGCGCACCAGTCGAGAAACTGCGTGAGATAGGTCGTCAGACCGACGTTGCGTAAACCATAGACCACCAGATACATGCCTAGCGAAAAGACCACGATGTGCCAGGGCGCTTCGCGCATGATCTTGCGCGTGCCGACGATGTGATTGCGGCCGGCAGCGAGCAGCAGACCGAGCGCCCCAACGGCCGCAATGGCGCTCACAGGGATGCCCATGGGTTCCAGTACGAAAAAGCCGATGAGCAACAGCGTCAGAACGATCCAGCCTGCCTTGAAGGTGAGTGGATCTCGAATCGCAGTGTGCGGTTCGGGCAGGATGGAGACATCGTATTGGCGTGGAATATCGCGTCGGAAATACAGCATCAGGATGCCGAGGCTGGCGAGTACCGCCACGACGTTGACCGGCACCATGACGGCCGCATAGCGCGCGAAGCCGATGTTGAAAAAGTCGGCCGACAGGATATTGACGAGATTGGAGACGATCAGTGGAATGCTGCCGGTGTCGGCAATAAAGCCTGCGGCCATCACGAACGCGAGCGAGGCGGCAGGACCGAAGCCCAACGCCAGCAGCATTTCCATCACGATGGGGGTCAATATCAGCGCGGCGCCATCGTTGGCGAAAAGTGCCGTCACCAGCGCGCCCAGGATCACGATCGCGGCAAACAGGCGTCGCCCGAATCCACCACCCCAATGTGCCACGTGCAAGGCGGCCCACTTGAAGAAGCCCGCCTGATCGAGAATCAGGCTGGTGATGATGATCGCGATGAACGTGGCCGTGGCATTCCAGACGATATGCCAGACCTGCGCAACATCGGCGAAGCTCACTGTGCCTGTCGCCAGCGCGATCGCCGCACCCGCCGTGGCGCTCCATCCCACGTTCAGCCCCTTGGGCTGCCAGATCACAAACACCAGGGTCAAAACAAAAATCGAAATCGCCAGAAGTGTCATGATCGAAAATATGCGGGAAGCAGACCGTAGTTACGGCGGGGAACAAATCGAGGGCCACGAGGCGTGACCATCAGCGGTGCGCCATTCTATGAGAAGGGCGTGTAACACGCTTGAGGAGCTTTCGCTGTGAATGTTGCTGGAGGGCAGCTCCGGCGAGAGGGATGCATCCAGTGCTTGCCTGAACAGTCTGGGCGCGTTCGGCGATGGCTGTACCGTTTGACCATGACCCGTAAAATGTCCCTTCGATGATTGGCAGTGAAAGGAATGACGATGGCAGCAGAGGCCAAACTGGTTTTGGGAGATTGGTCGGTATTGGAGCGCGACGCTTTGAGCGTTCGCTACGACGTTTTTGTCACCGAACAGGGCGTTCCGCTTGAGCTCGAACGGGACGATATGGATCCCTTGTGCATCCATGCGGTGGCCTATGACGAAGCGGGTGCCCCGGCGGCCACGGGCAGACTCCTGCCCGATGGCCACATTGGTCGGATGGCCGTGCAGCGGCATGCGCGCGGGACGGGCGTGGGGCGACAAGTACTGGAAGCGTTGATGGCGCGCGGCATTGCCGACGGACACAAGCAGTTGGTACTTAGTGCGCAAACGCATGCGCAGGGCTTTTATGCGCGCAGCGGATTCAAGCCGCGTGGTGAGATCACGATGGATGCCGGCATTCCGCATATCGAGATGGTGCGCGACTGTTGAATCGCGGCGCGCGACATCGCGCGCGGACAAGAAAAAACCCGCTCACGTTTGCACGCTGCGGGTTCATTCTGTCTTGCTGATGGTGCCCAGAAGAGGACTCGAACCTCCACACCTTGCGGCACACGGACCTGAACCGTGCGCGTCTACCAATTCCGCCACCTGGGCACTGCTTCCGTTGCGTCGTTACTGCTTTGCGCGACAGAGGCGAGATTATGCTGAATTTTTCAAAAACGCGCAAGTCGATTTGTGCGGGGAATATTTTGTGGCTTTCATGTGCCGGCCCAGACGGGCGCGCGTCGCGTTGAGTCAGAGGGGGTCCGGCCTGCAGGCCAAGCGCACGCAGCGAAAACAGGTCGTCCCCTTCAGGCAGTTGACCTTAGTTTCGGGTCCCTGTTGGAGGGTAGGTCCGCCTTGGAGGGAGTCTGCCCTGGGCGCAGATCCGCCTTGAAGCAGGTCTGCCGCTGGCGGTGGTCTTTAGCCAAGAGGTAGTTCCATGGCTGAAGGCAGATCCAGCCCGGAAGTCAGATCCAGCCCGGAAGGGAGATCCGGCCCAGCAGGGAGGTCCAACCCAGAAGGTAGGTCCATCCCGAAAAGGTAGACCCATCCCGAAAAAGGTAGATCCCAACCAAAAGGTAGGTCGAACCGGGAAGATCGTTCTACCCCTATAGGCAGGTCGGCGCGGTGCGGTAAAGCAGGTTCGCGCGAGCCCTGTACGCCACAAAGCAAAACGCCCAACATCGAACGTATCGTTGTCGGGCGTAGCTGATATTGGAACAACAAGCGGCTCGATAAACGTGCCGTGCGGTGCATTGCCGCCGGCATTGCCGATTGCTGCAATGCAATCAAAATCGGAAATTTGCCTGGGCAACTCAAGATTTTGATTTAGAATTCTGTGGTGCCCAGGAGAGGACTCGAACCTCCACACCTTGCGGCACACGGACCTGAACCGTGCGCGTCTACCAATTCCGCCACCTGGGCACTGCGATCAAGATGTCATGAAAAGCAGCTTAAATCTCGATCAAGCCGCACAACTTTACTGGCGCAGCGCCGGTTGACTCTTTTTTCGACTCGTTTTTGAGTCGTGTCATCCAGCACTGAGAAAAGCGAGTAGGTGCGGTAGATAAGTACTTAAGCCAGCAATCTGCGACAATGCGATCTACTAACTGCAGCGCTCACTCTGGGGTAATCCACAGAAGACGTGCATTATAAATGGAACTTTCAGTTTTGGCAAAACGATCAAATAGCGAATCCAATAACAAACGATCCCCAGTCTTGCCGACTACTCCCGTCGATTTCGACCCTGATGTGCCCAGTCGGGAAGCGATCCTCGATGCCTTGCGAAGCGCGGGCTCACCGTTGTCTCCGGTAGAGCTGGCCGAGCGGATGGGCATCACCCGCGACGCGACGCAGGTCGGCTTCGACCGTCGTTTGAACGCCATGGAGCGCGATGGGCAACTGATGCCCAATCGAAAAGGCGTGTTGCTTCTGGCCAACAAACTCGACTTCATCGCCGGCAAGGTGCAAGGCCACCGGGATGGCTTCGGTTTTCTTCTGCGTGATGACGGTGGGAAGGACTTCTTTCTATCGCCGCGCGAGATGCTCAAGGTTCTGCACGGCGACCGTGTTTTGGTCAAACCGTCCGGCGAATATCGCGGCAAGCCCGAGGCGACGATCGTTGAAGTGCTGGAACGTCGTACCAATCGTCTGGTTGGACGCCTGCTGCACGAGCGTGGCCTGTCGATCGTGGTGCCGGAAGATCAGCGCATCAAGCACGACATTCTGATTCCGCCCAGCGAAACCAACGGCGCTCAGCACGGTCAGGTTGTCACCGTCGACATTATCGAGCAACCCACACGTCATACGCAGCCGATGGGCCGTGTGTCGGAAGTGTTGGGCGAGATCGACGATCCCGGCATGGAAATTGAAATCGCGGTGCGCAAGTTCGATGTGCCGGTCGAGTTTTCGGAAGCGGCGCGCAAGCAGGCGTCACGCCTGCCGGATACCGTGCGCGACAGCGACCTGGATCAACGTATCGATTTACGCGACGTGCCGTTCATCACGATTGACGGCGAAGATGCCCGCGATTTCGATGACGCGGTGTATTGCGAAGCCGTCGAGCTGGGCACAGCCAAGCGCAAGCGTCCGGGTTGGCGTCTGCTGGTCGCCATTGCCGACGTCAGCCACTATGTACAGCCGGGCGACGCTCTGGATGACGACGCCATCGAGCGCGGCACCAGTGTGTATTTCCCGCGCCGTGTGATTCCCATGCTGCCCGAGACGTTGTCCAACGGCTTGTGCTCGTTGAACCCGAACGTCGATCGTCTCGTGCTGGTTTGCGACATGGTGATTCCGGCCACGGGCGCTACCGCAGGAAGCGTGTCTGCCTACCAGTTTTACAACGCGGTGATTCATTCGCACGCGCGCACCACTTATACCAATGTGTGGACGGCGTTGCAGCAGCCCACCGGCCCGATGGCTCAAAGCATGAGCCATGTATTGCCGCATATTCAGGATCTGTATTCGGTTTTCCAGGTCTTGCTGCAAGCCCGCAAGACGCGGGGCGCCATCGATTTCGATACGGTCGAAACCAAGATCGTGTGCAACGAACTTGGCCGCATCGAAAGTATTGTGCCGTCGGTACGCAACGATGCGCACAAGCTGATCGAAGAGTGCATGTTGTGCGCCAATACGTGCGCGGCGGATTTCATGACGCGCAGCAAGCATCCGGGGCTTTACCGGATCCACGAAGGTCCCACGCCTGAACGCTTGAAGGCGTTGCGCGAGTTCCTGAAAGTGCAGGCGCTGTCGTTGGGTGGGGGCGCTGAGCCTACTGCGTCGGATTACGGCAAGTTGCTCGATACGGTACGGGCACGGCCGGATTATCAGTTGTTGCAGACCATGTGCCTGCGCTCCATGCAGCAAGCCGTTTACAGCCCTGAAAATGTGGGTCACTTCGGGTTGTCCTACCCGGGTTACACGCACTTCACCTCGCCCATTCGCCGTTATCCCGACTTGCTTACGCATCGTGTGATCAAGGCCTTGCTTGCGGGCAAGCGTTACGTGCCCGATGTGGCCCAGGTACCGGTGATCGTCGGCGATACGCAAAAAGAGCACGAGCACGCCATCTGGGAAAAGCTCGGGCTCATTCTGTCGGCCAGCGAGCGCCGAGCGGACGAAGCTTCGCGCGATGTGGAAGCATGGCTCAAGTGCTGGTTCGTCAAGGAACGTGTGGGTGAGGATTTCAGTGGCACCGTGACTGGTGTGACGACCTTCGGAATTTTTGTCACGCTCGACACCTTGCACGTGGAAGGCCTGGTGCACGTGTCTGAATTGGGCGGCGAGTACTTCCAGTTCAACGAGGCCATGCACGAATTGCGTGGCGAACGCACCGGCATGCGCTATCGGCTCACCGATAAGGTGCAGGTGCAGGTCGCGCGTGTGGACCTGGAAGCGCGCCGTATCGAGTTCAGGTTGGTGGAAGGCACGAGCTTTGACGCGTTGCGCAAGCAGGCTGCACGCGGCCCTGACGACGCGCCGCGCCGGGTAAAGAAGGCGGCAGCGCCCAAGCCTGCGGCACTCAAGGGCTCGACCTCCAGCGAGCGCCGGGCGCAGGCCAAGCGCGAGGGTTCGGCAAGTGTGAAACGCGAGGCGGTCGCCAAGCGTGCGGCAGCCGGTCCGAAGGGTCCGCGCAAGCGACGCTGACGGGAGCGAGCGCGACCGGGTAAGATGTCGCGCTCGATTCGGGCTTTGTGAGGTTTCAACGTATGGCGGCTACCCAGGTTCTCGCGGGTTTTCACGCGGTGGTGGCGCGCATGCGTCACGCACCCGATTCCATCAAGGATATTTACGTCGAGGCCTCGCGCCGCGACAAGCGCATGCAGTCGCTCATCGAGCAGGCTGAACGCGCGGGCTGCAAGGTCCATCCCGTGCCCACCGAACGGCTGGATGGCCTGGCCCGCGGCACGCGCCATCAAGGCGTGGTGGCGTTGGCCGACGAACGTCAGCTCGCCGTCGACATCGACGATGTGCTCGATGTGATCGAAGAGCCGCCGTTTCTGCTCATTCTCGATGGCGTCACCGATCCGCACAATCTGGGAGCGTGCCTGCGTTCGGCCGATGCCGCCGGTGTGCATGCGGTGATTGCGCCGCGCGATCGGGCTGTGGGACTGAACGCAACCGTGCAACGTGTGGCGTGTGGCGCGGCCGATACCGTGCCTTATCTGATGGTGACCAATCTGGCCCGTACGATGCGTGCGCTCAAGGATCGTGGCGTGTGGCTCGTGGGTACCGACGATCAGGCTGAGTCGAGCATGCACCAGGTCGATGCGCGTCAGCCGATGGCCTGGGTGATGGGGGCCGAGGGCGAGGGCATGCGCCGCCTGACTCGCGAAACGTGCGATCAACTTGTCAATATTCCGATGCGCGGGTCAGTTGAAAGCCTGAACGTGTCCGTCGCCAGTGCCGTGTGCCTGTTCGAGACGGTCCGTCAACGTCACGCCTGATCGGCATCCCCATACTTCCTAGAAAGCATTTTTCGTACAGGTACCCCGTCATGTCTACCGATACGCCGCGCAACGGCTTCACCACGACCATTCTGCATTCCGATCGGCGTCACGACGTCGAGCACGGCGCGGTGCACAAGCCCATGCACACGTCGTCGGAGTTTGCCTATGACGATGCGCGCGAACTGGCTGCCGTGTTTCAGGGCAAGGCGGGCTATACCTATTCGCGGCAGGGCACCCCGACCACGACGGCGCTGGAGCGCAAGCTCTCGCAGATGGAGGGAGGCAATGGCACCGTCACATTTGCCACCGGGATGGCGGCACTGACCGGGATCTTCGCCAGCCTCCTGCGTCGTGGCGATCACCTGGTCTGCAGCCAGTTCATCTTCGGCAACACCAACAGCCTGCTCGGCACGTTGATGACGTTGGGCGTGGAGATCACGTTTGTGGATGCCACCGATGTCGAGCAGGTACGTGATGCCGTACGTGCCGACACGAAAATGGTGTTCGTGGAAACGATCGCCAATCCGGGCACGCAGGTGGCCGACTTGGCCGCCATCGGTGCGCTGTGCCGCGAGCAGAATCTGATCTATGTGATCGACGGCACGCTGACGTCACCGTGGTTGTTTCGCGGCAAGGACGTGGGTGCGGCATTCGTGATGAACTCGCTCTCCAAATACATCGGCGGCCACGGTCATGCGCTGGGCGGCTCGGTCACCGACACGGGCGTCTACGACTGGCAGGGCAACGACCGCATCTATGAGGCGTATCGTAAAGGGCCGTCAACGTCGTGGGGCCTGACGCAGATCAAGAAGAAGGGGCTGCGCGACATGGGGGGCACCCTGGCGGCCGAACCTGCGCACCGCATTGCGGTCGGAGCCGAGACGCTATCGCTGCGGCTGGAAAAGCACTGCACCAATGCGATGGCGCTGGCGCGCTTTCTGCAGGCGCATCCTGGCGTATCCAAGGTGTCGTATCCCGGGCTCGAGAATCACCCGCAGCACGCGCGGGCCAAGGCGTTGTTCGATGGCCGCTATGGCGGGTTATTGGGCGTCGAGTTGGCCGACGGCATCGACTGTTTCGATTTTCTGAATGCCTTGCGCGTCGTTATTCTGGCGACCCATTTGGGCGATACCCGCACCCTGGCATTGCCGGCGGCGCACACGATCTATTACGAGATGGGTGCGGAGCGCCGTAAGCAAATGGGTATTGGCGATAGTTTCCTTCGGGTTTCCGTGGGTATCGAAGATGAGGCAGATCTGATTCACGATTTTGATCAGGCGCTGAATCGTTGCATGGGGCGTTGAGCCAGCATTTACGCGGCTTGACGTCGCATTTTCGCTTGACAGCGCCGAATGGCGCGTGCCTAATACACCCCTGCGTCGCTTGAGGGCATTGGCCGAATGGCCGGTGATCCGCAAGCGGCGCAGCAGTTTAGATATTGTGCTTTGTCGCGCAAATCGCATTTCTTTATGCTGTTCGAACGTATGTCGGGTGGGTTGCGCGCTGCGGGCCCGCTCAATGCGCCTACTACCTTGTGAGGGGTAACTCTTAATGAACAAAACCGAACTTATCGACCACATCGCGGCTAAAGCCGATATTTCCAAAGCCGCTGCCGGCCGCTCGCTGGACGCGCTGATCGGCGCCGTCAAGACGACGCTGAAGAAAGGCAATACCGTGACTTTGGTTGGTTTCGGCACGTTCGCCGTCACCGCGCGCGCTGCCCGTACCGGCCGCAACCCGCGCACCGGCGAAACGATCAAGATCAAGAAAGCCAAGGTGCCGAAGTTCCGTCCGGGCAAGGCGCTGAAAGACGCCGTCAACTAAATTGACGCCGTCGCGATCCACGGCGCGTTCGTGGCATCGCACACTTGGCATTTGCTCAAGTCCGCGCGGCTCGTTATAATGCGGGCCGCGTTGCTTTCCAGGAAACTGGATTGCAGGGCAGGGAAGTCAGGCATCAATAAAAGTATCAACGCAAGCAGGGCATCACCATCACGCCTTGGGTAGCGCAAGCAAGCGTTGCCACTGTGGCAGCGAGAAACGCTGCAATCAGAAGCACCAGGGTGCTTAGCTCAGTTGGTAGAGCGGCGCCTTTACACGGCGTAGGTCGGGGGTTCGAGCCCCTCAGCACCCACCAATATCAAACCCCGTCGGTCGGCACCAGGCCCCGACGGGGTTTTTCATTTTGCGAACGGTTGGTCGTGATGGGGTGATGTATCGGATGCTGCAGCATCAAGCTCGCCGGCCGGGCGGTGCATCGAACGCCGTGGACGATGCGGCCAATTGACGATGGATCTGCGAATAATTCCCATTTGAGTTATTATGTCGGGCTTGAGCGCGATCCGCTTCGTCCGACCCTGGCGCGGTGGCGCGCGACATTCCCGTTCAATGGTCTCGCACTGATTCATGCCTGAAGTCAAACAAGCCAGATACGCGTCGTCGAACGTCTCCAATGGGATTCGCGTCGCGGCCATCGTGTCTGTGGTGGCTGCGCACGCCGCGGCGGCCAGCCTGCTTTTCATGCAGCCCGAGGAACCGCCGGCGTTGCTCGAGCCCGAGGCCATCATGGTCAGCGTGATCGAGGCGCCGGTGCCGGAATTGGCACAAGCCGTGGAACCCGATCCGGCCCCGGTCGTTGAGCCGCCACCCGATGTCGTGCCGGAGCCGCCACCGCCCGAGCCCGAAGTCGAGCCGCCCCCTCCCGAGCCGGAGCCCGAGGTTGAGCCTGAACCTGAGCCCGAGCCGCCACCGCCAGTGGTGGAGAAGGCGCCCGAGCCCGCGCCCAAGCCGAAGCCGCCTCCGAAGCCAAAGCCTAAACCGGTGCCCAAGCCCGTGCCGAAACCCGTCGAGCGCAAGCCCGAGCCTGCACCGCCGCCGCCACCGGTTGCGCTGCCGCCGGGCGGTGTGCCGCTGGGCCAGCAGCGCACGCAGGCACCGCAAACCGCGCCGCAACCTACCGAGCCGCAATTGGTGACGTCGGTGGAATATCGCGGATCGCGGCCGCTGCCCACCTATCCGAACATCTCGCGCCGCTTGCGCGAAGAGGGCCGGGTGGTCGTGCTGGTGGATATCGATACCAATGGTGACGTCACCCGCGCCACCGTCGACACGTCGTCGGGCATCGACCGCCTGGACGAGTCAGCGCTGTCTGCTGCGCGCAAGGCGCGCTTCAAACCGCTGACCCGTAACGGGGTCGCCTATCCGGCAAGAGCCAAATTACCATTCGATTTCGTCATGAGGAACTGAGATGTCCAACCTGATCAATCACGCCATGCTGCTGCTGGCACAAGTGAGTCCGGCCGCGCCCGCGGCCGCGGGTGGCGCGGCACCATCGGCTGCGCCCGATATGGGCTTCATGCATTTCGTGGCGCAAAGCGATGCGGTGGGGAAGGGGCTGTTCCTCATCCTGATCTTGATGTCGCTGGTGTCGTGGTACCTGATTTTCGTCAAGGCGTTCAACAATATGCGCGTGCGACGTCGGGCGGCTGACTTCCTGAACAAGTTCTGGAATGCCAGCTCACTCGAGCAAGTCGAGAACGAAATCGCCACGCATGGCGCGGGCGATCCGTTTTCGCATTTGGCCAGCCACGCCATGCATGCGCGCGATCACCATTCGCGTTATGGCGCCACCAAACTTGAAGAAACCGGCTCAAACGGCGAATTCGTGCAGCGCACGATGCGTAAAGTGATCGACGAAGAAACGGCCAAGCTGGAAAACGGTCTGACGGTGCTGGCCTCGGTGGGATCCACCGCGCCGTTCGTCGGGCTGTTCGGTACGGTGTGGGGCGTGTATCACGCGCTGGTCAATATCGGCATGTCCGATGGCGTGACGATCAACCGTATTGCCGGTCCCGTGGGCGAAGCGCTGATCATGACCGGCCTGGGCCTGGCCGTCGCCATTCCTGCCGTGCTGGCCTACAACACCTTCGTGCGCAGCAATCGTGTGCTGCTGTCGCGTCTGGATGCGTACGCCCATGATCTGTTCGCCTTCCTGACCACCGGTGCGCAAGTTGCGGTATCCGACGGCAAGGTGCGGGCGTTGGGCCGCACCGGCGCCAATCGAGGAGCGCAGTAATGGCATTCGGTAGCTTCGACAACAAGGGGTCGGGAGGCGGCGCCATGTCGGAGATCAACATGGTGCCGTTGATCGACGTCATGCTTGTGCTGCTGGTGATTTTCATCATCACGGCACCGCTGTTGTCTCATTCCATCAAGATCAATCTGCCGCAGGTCAGTGCCGAGCAAGTGGAGGAAGAACCCAAGGTCGTCGATTTCGCCATCGATCCGGCCGGCCAGTTGTTCATCGACGAGCAACCGGTCGCCCTTGACGCGCTGCAAACACGTTTCGCCGCGTTTGCCGCAGAAAAGCCGCAGCCGCAAATGCGTATCCGGGCCGATCTGAATACCCGCTATGAGGTCTTGGCTGAAGTGATGGGTGCCGCCCGTCGCGCCGGCATGACGCGCATCGGGTTCGTCACCACGCCCAAGGCTGCCGCCAATAGTATGCAGGGGTCGGCGGTGCCGGGCGGTGCGGCCTCGTCGGCCAGCGGCACCACACCGACCACGGGTGCCACGCCGGCTGCCGGCGCTGCGGCCCCTGCGCGTGCCCCTGCGGCAGGTGCAACGCCTGCGCGCGCGCCGGCATCGGGTGCTGCGCCGGCACCCGCCGGCCGCTGATCGATCTCAGCGGGGGCGCGGTGTGCCTCCGCGACGATCTGCGCAGCCCTGCTCGTGGTTTCAGCGTGTTCTCACGCACGCGCGCCGGACGATCTTCGCCTGTCCGCTGGCGGCAGGCCGGAAAATCTTCTGAAAAAGGGTGACCGCCAAGCGCATTGTGGCTCCCCATCATGCGGCTTATCGCGCTAGAATCGTCGCCATGCGAGTTCTCGTAATTGAAGACGACACCACCCTCGGCCATGCGCTCGAGGAATTCCTCACCGATCAGGGCTATGCCGTCGATTGGTTGACCGAAGGCGACCGCGTGCAGGGCGCGCTGGCCGCGCAAACCTACGATCTGCTCTTGCTCGACCTCAATCTGCCCGGCATGGGCGGCCTGGACGTGTTGCGCCAGTTGCGCCTGGACGGCAATCAAGTGCCGGTACTGATCCTCACCGCGCGCGATGGTCTGGAAGACCGCGTGGCGGGCCTGGATGCCGGTGCCGACGATTACGTCACCAAACCCTTTGAATTGCCGGAGCTGGCCGCGCGCGTGCGTGTGTTCGGGCGGCGCCGCACGGGTCAGGCGCAGCCGCTGCTCGAAGTCGGGCCGCTGGTGTTCGATACCGTGGGTCGCGAAGTCCGTGTCAATGGCGAGCGTCTGTCGTTGTCGGTGCGCGAGCTGTCGGTGCTTGAGATGCTGCTGGCCCGTGTCGGCCGCGTGGTGACCAAGCGTCAGATCGTCAATTCGTTGTCGGCATGGGATGCCGATTTCAGCGAAAACGCGGTCGAGGTGTATGTTTATCGCCTGCGCAAGCGCCTTGAAGGCACGGGCGCCAGCATCCAAACGGTGCGCGGCTTCGGCTATCTGCTAGACGTGGATGGCCAGGCCTCAGCATAAGATTGCCGAGGGCGTCGACCCTCGGCCGCAGCAGCGTCACGGCAAGGGCCCACTGCCCGCCGGTTCGCTTGCCCGCTATCTCGTGGTTCGGCTGTTGCCGGCCATCTTGCTGTTGGTACTGCTCGACGTATCCGCCACCTGGGTGCTCACGCACAAGCTCGACATGGATGTATGGATGCTGGAAGATTTCTTCTGGCTCGTCGTCGTCGGGCAGATTCTGCTGCTGATCTTGTTTGCCTGGGTCGTCGTGCGCGGGGTGCGTGCCGGCTTGCGGTCGGTCAATCATCTGGCCGACGAGATCAGTCAACGTTCGATCGACGATATGCAACCGCTGAGCGTGACGCGGGTTCCCACCGAGATCGAGCCGCTCATTCGCCACACCAATGATCTGCTCAAGCGGCTGGATGCCTCGATCATCGCGCAGCGTCGATTTGTGGGCCATGCCGCGCATCAGCTGCGTACCCCGCTGGCGGGGTTGAAACTCGAATCGGAGTTGATGCTGGCGCGTACCTTGCCCGACGATGTGCGCGTGCGTGCCGAGCGCATCAAGGCGGTCAGCGACCGCATGATCCGATTGGGACAGCAGCTGCTGGTGCTTGCGCGTGCCGATCCCAGTGCCCGTCCGCAAGACAGTTTCGTACGAATCGATCTGTGTGAATGGGTGCAGACGAGCGGTGCCGAGTGGATTCCGCGAACGCGCGCCGCGCAGGTCGAGCTCGATCTGGTGGCGCCCGACTATCCGGTGTGGATCGACGCCGATCCGTTGTTGCTCGATGAGCTGTTGGGCAATCTGATCGACAACGCCTTGCGCTATGGCTCCCAGCCTGGCCGGATCAAATTGAATGTAGGCACCAACCCGCCATCGTTGACCGTCGAGGACGACGGCCCCGGCATTCCCGATGACGAGCAGGAGCGGGTATTCGATGCGTTTTATCGATCGCCCGAGTCTAAGGTGGGCGGCTCGGGACTTGGGCTGGCGATCGTGCGCGAGATCGCAAACGCGCACGGCGCATGGTGGAAGCTCACCAGCCGTCCGGATTATGCCGGCACGCGAATCAGCGTGATCTTTCCGGGGCCGCGCAAGGGTGCACAGCTGACGCGCCATGAGCGTCTGTAAACCAGCGATGTGACCCCCTGGCATGCGACGCATGCTTTCAATCACGCTTGCGTCTTTTTGCGCGCTTTCTGCGGCGCCGGCGTTCCGGTTGCGAACAGCGGCGCCAGATCCAGGCCCCTGAGCAGGTTCGCGGTGGCGTCCGCCAGGCGCGTGGCGTGACGTTGACGCGGCAGTGCCAGCACGAGATCGTTGGTGACGCGCGGCGCCACCAACGCGGCCACATCGAAGCGCCGCTCGGCATGCGGGCCCTGAACCGCCGATCGGGGGAGAACGGCGCAGGCGTGTCCTTGCGAGGCGAGTTCCACGATCGTATGCACGGCATCCACTTCGGCGACCACGTCCAGCTGCACACCTTGTGCACGGCAGACGCGTGTGACCAAACTGCGCAGCGCATGGGGGTGGCTGGGCATGATCAGCGGATAGCGCGCCAGATGCTCGATGCGCACCTGCCTGGGTAGACGGTAAATCGATGAGGGTGCGGCCGCCAGCACAAGATCTTCGCTGAACAACGATTCGTAGGCGAGTTGCGGCGCGGGCGGCGGATCGTAGAGCAAGGCCAGGTCGACGCGCCCGGTGAGCAACCATTCACGCACCTGGGTGCTCAGGCCTTCGGCGATGGCGATTGACGCCGCAGGCAGGGCCTGGCGGAAAGTGGCAACCAGCAACGGTGTGAGCACCAGCGCCACCCGCGGGGGAAGGCCGATCACGACTTTGCCCGAGGGCGTGTCGCGCATGCTGCGCAGGTCCTCGCGGGCACGCTGGGCCAAAGCAAGCAGGCCCTGGGCGTGTTCGATAAACCGCAGACCCGCTTCGGTGGGTTCCACGCCGCGACCATTGCGATAAAGCAGATGCTGGCCCAGATCGGCCTCGAGCAGACCGACCTGACGGCTCAATGCCGGTTGCGACACGTTGAGCGCCTCGGCGGCGCGCGAGAAGCTGCGGCGTTCGGCGACAGCGATGAAATACTCGATCTGTTTGAAATCCATGGCGTGTGTAAGGCGTAGGCGTCATTGCAACGGCATCGCACCTGGTAGCCGCTCTTGCTCGTCTCGATGACCGATCCCGGCAATCGATCGGTTATCGAATTTTGTTATATCAGAAATATCGGTTATCGCATTGTATTCGTGTGCAGTGAAGCGCAGCATGGCGGTTTTCCAGGAGCCTGCATGACCGATTGCCGACCGCCGCTTGCCAACATCCAGACGCCGCAGCACGCCCTGCCGCAGGGCGCATGGGATTGTCATTGCCATGTGTTCGGGCCGGTCGCGCGCTTCCCGTTTGCCGCAGACCGCCGCTATACCCCGCCCGATGCGCCATTCGAGGCGTTGTCGGCATTGCACGACGCGCTCGGCATCGCACGCGCGGTGATCGTTCAGGCGGCATGTCACGGCACCGACCACGGTGCGTTGCTTGCGGCCATTGCCGCAAGCGCAGGCCGCTATCGCGGTGTGGGACTGCTGGCACCCGACGCCGATCGCGACCGGGTGGCGCAGTTGCATGCCGGCGGCATCCGGGGAGTGCGGTTCAACTTCGTCAAGCATCTGGGCGAGCCGCCCGCACCGGCGGTCGTCGAGCTCATCGCGGCGCTGGTGGCACCGTTCGGCTGGCATGTGGCCGTCCACCTCGATGGGGCGTCGCTGCGCGACTGGCTGCCGCTGTTGCAACGCCTGCCGGTACCGTTCGTGATCGATCACATGGCGCGCGTGCGCGCGGCCGACGGCGTCGATAGTCCTGATGTGCAGGCCCTCTGCGCCTTGGGCGATGTCGACAATGCCTGGGTGAAGGTCTCCGGAATCGACCGTATCGCCAGCGGCAAGCGGCCCTTCAGCGAGGGCATGCCGATCATGCGCGCCATTCTCGACGCACTGCCCGAGCGTGCGCTCTGGGGCACGGACTGGCCGCATCCCAATGTGTCCGGCGATATGCCGGACGACGGCGAACTCGTGGACACCTTTTTCAACGCCTGCCCCGACGCCGCATTGCGGCAGCGGGTGCTGGTGGATAACCCCAATCGGTTGTTCGGCAAGGAAGACTGACCCGATACAGCCGCATCACCCATAACGAAAGCAAGAACGAGGAGACGACAACATGTCGACAATTAAAGGATTGGTACGCGCGGCGCTCGCAACCTGCGCAGTATTAGGCGCATGCGCCACCGTGCAGGCGGCCGGCCCCGTGCGGCTGGTCGTGGCATTTCCTCCCGGCGGACCGGTGGATCTGGTGGGTCGGGTACTGGCCGAGCGGCTGTCCAAGGATCTGGGCGAGAACGTGATCGTCGAGAACCGCGCGGGCGCCAATGGCAACATCGCTGCCTCGTACGTGGCCAAGTCCGCGCCCGATGGCTCGGTGCTGTTCCTGACCAGCGTGGGCGCCGTCGCGATCAGCCCATCGCTTTATGCAAGCCTGCCCTACGATGCCGCAAAGGATTTTGCGCCGATTTCCAGAGTGGTCAACAACGCTACCGTGTTCGTGGTAAATCCCGCCGAGCCGTCGGCAGACGCCGCCGATTTCGTCAAGCGCTCGCAGGCCAGCAAGCAGTCCGTGGCGATCGGGTCGTCGGGCGTCGGCAGTATTCCTCACCTCACGTTGGCGCTGTTTCAGGAATCGAGCAAGGCCAATGTGCTGCACGTGCCTTACAAGGGCGCGGCACCGGTGATCAACGATGTGCTCGGCAATCAGATCACCGGATTTTTCGGCGATGTGCCGGGGTTGATCGGTCACATCCAGGCCGGCAAATTGAAGCCGCTGGGCATCGCGGCGCCGAAGCGGCATCCGTTACTGCCCAATGTGAAGACGCTGAGTGAGCAGGGCATCGCCAATGTCGAGTCGAATAATTGGTACGGGCTCCTCGCCCCGGCAGGCACGCCGCCAGCAACGATCGACAAGCTGAATCAGGCCGTGCGGACGGCATTGGCCGATCCCGCCACTCGCAAGCGTTTCGAGGATTTCGGCGCCGAAGCGGCGCCGTCCACCCCCGCCGAGCTGGCCGCCTTGATTAAATCCGACCGCGAGAAGTGGGGCGCGGTGATTCGCAAAAACGATATTCGTCCGGAGTAAACATCGATGACCGCTCGCGTGCAACCTGTTGTGCCGGGAACGCGGCCCGATGTGGCAGAGCACGAGGCGCGCATTATGGCGTCGCGTGGCCGCATCACCCCGTTGTACCAAGTGTTGCTGAACAGTCCGCCGGTAGTGGCGGGTTGGGAGGCACTATTGACCGCGATCCGGCAGCAGACGAGTTTGCCGCCATCGCAGCGTGAGTTGGTGATCTTGCGCGTGGCGATTCTCAATCGCGCGCCGTATGAATTCGACGCGCACGTGCCGCATGCGCTTGCCGCCGGCATGCCGCAGGCAGCCATCGATGCGTTGCGCCAGGAAGACGCCTCGCAGGCACTGGCGCTGCTGGGCGATGTGGACCGCATGATCGTGGCCTTCACGGATGCGATGACGCGCGATATCGACGTGCCGGACGCGATCTACGATCCGCTGGCGGCAAAACTGGGCCCGCAGGGCATGGTCGAGTTGGCGGCCACCGTGGGGGCCTACAACATGGTGTCGCGATTTCTGGTCGCTTTGCGTGTGGGGCACTGAAATGACCGATCTGACGACGCCGGCCAACATGCTGGTTGCAAAGCTTGACGGGTGGGTGATGGGGGCGGACGATGTCGCTGCCTTGGTCGCCGCGCTGCCGGGGTGGCGTGTGAGTGCCTACGGCGGCGTCGACGCACCTGAAACTTATGTGTATCTGGAGCCGGCTTCGGCCGGTGGATTGCCCGCTGAAGCCTGGGCACATCCCATGGCGCAAATCCGCTGCGCGCTGAGCCAGGGAGCGGGCAGCGCGAAGGGCCAGCCTGCCACTGCGGCACAGCCGACCGCAGATGATGCGGTGTCGCCCACACTGCTTCTGCTTGGGGTCGTTCAGGATATCCCGGGGGCTTCCGCCGGCCAGGATGCACCGTGGCACTACATCGTGGAAACCGACGTGGTGGCTGAGCAGGATCAGGCGCTAAACGATTGGTACAACCGTGAACACTTGCCCGGGTTGGCAAGCGTGCCGGGTACCGTGCGTGCGCGCCGATTCGTCTGCGAGCAGGGCGGGCCGCGTTATCACGCGTGCTACGACCTCGAAACCCGTGAGACGTTTGGCAGTCCTCCGTGGCTGGCGGTGCGTGCCACCGATTGGAGTTCGCAAGTCCGCCCGGCCTTTCGCAATACCAAACGCACGATGTTCAAACGTATCGTTTAGTTTGCTGTGGCTGTGGCTGTGGCTTTGGCTTTGGCTTTGGCGTTTGCGGTGGCGGTGGCGGTGGCGGTGGCGTTGGCGGTAGCGGGCGGTAGAAACGAGGCATGCTGCGCCTTGGGCAACCACATCGTTGCCGCTGCGCGAGCCGTAAAACGATGATGGCGACACGTCGATAGACGCGTCGCCATTTTTTTTTTTTGAATGCGGCGGTTCCCTCCGGGCATCCGCTTGGATGCGTTCGATTTGCCTGCGAACGGCCGACAATCATCGGCCGCTGCGAACGCTGGATTTACAGACGACCGAGCAGCAGAAACTCCATCAATGCTTTTTGTGCATGCAGCCGGTTTTCGGCTTCGTCCCACACCACGCTTTGCGGGCCGTCGATCACTTCACCGGTGACCTCTTCGCCGCGATGTGCCGGAAGGCAATGCATGAACAGCGCTTGCGGATCTGCCGCGGCCATCAGCTCGGCATCCACGCACCAATCGGCGAAGGCTTTCAGGCGTTCGGCGTTTTCGTCTTCGTAGCCCATGCTGGTCCACACGTCGGTGGTGACCAGATGCGCGCCACGGCAAGCTTCGATCGGATCCGCGAATTGCTTCAGGACGCCAAGGGCAGGGGTGCCGATCCGCGCAGCGTCGAGTTCATACCCCGGCGGCGTCGACACATGCAGCGTGAAGCCGAGCATTTCGGCGGCCTGCAGCCACGTATACGACATGTTGTTTGCGTCGCCGATCCAGGCCACTGTTTTGCCGGCAATGTCGCCGCGATGCTCGATGAACGTGAAGATGTCGGCCACGATCTGGCACGGGTGGAACTCGTTGGTCAGACCGTTGATGACCGGCACGCGCGAATGTGCGGCAAAGCGTTCGATGCGTTCCTGTTCGAACGTGCGGATCATGATGACGTCGACCATGCGCGAAATGACGCGCGACGTGTCTTCGATCGGCTCGGACCGACCCAGCTGCGAATCGTTGGTGGTGAGGTGAATCACCGAGCCGCCCATTTGATACATGCCGGCTTCGAACGAGACGCGCGTACGCGTGCTGGCTTTTTCGAACACCATTGCGAGGGTGCGGTCGTGCAGTGTGAGGTGGGGCTCGTAGCGCTTGAATTTGTCTTTGATGACGCGCGCGCGCTCCAGCACATAGCGCAATTCTGCGGCCGAAAGGTCGCGCAGTTGAAGAAAATGCCGCAGCGGGCCGGTGGTAGGCGAAGGGGGAGTCATGATGTTCGTTGCTTTATGCGTTTTTATTCGGCGAGGAATTGTTTGATGAGCGGAATGAGGATCTCGGCCAGGTGATCGGCCTGATCGCTCGTCAAAATCAGCGGCGGCAGGAGACGCACAACGCGGTCGCGTGTGACGTTGATCAACAGGCCGGCCTCGAGCGCGCGCGTGACCAGCACGCCGCACGGCCGGTCGAGCTCGATGCCGAGCATCAGGCCCCAGCCGCGCACCTCGGTCACGCCGTCGACCTTGGCCAAGCCTTCAGCCAGGCGGCGGTGCAGGTGGGCACCCACGGTTTCGGCATTGGCGAGCAGTTGATCGTGTTCAAGGGTATCCAGCACAGCAAGGCCGGCCGCGCATACCAGCGGTCCACCGCCGAAGGTGGTGCCGTGGCTGCCCGGGGTCAGCACATTTGCCGCAGGGCCTGTCGCGACCATGGCGCCGATGGGCACGCCACCCCCGAGACCCTTGGCCAGCGTCATCACGTCCGGCTTGATATCGGCCCATTGGTGAGCAAACCATTTGCCGGTGCGTCCGATCCCCGATTGCACTTCATCGATCATCAGCAGCCAGCCGCGCTCGGTGCACAGCTTGCGCAAGGCTTGCAGGTAGGAAATTTCGGACGGGCGAATACCGCCTTCGCCTTGCAGTACTTCCAGCAACGCGGCATTGACGCGCGGCTCGCGGTCGCCGGCCTGCACCACCGCATCGAGATCGTTGTATTTGACCTGGATGAAGCCGGTGGGCAAGGGTTCGAAACCCTTGCGCGCCTTTTCGCTGCCGGTGGCGGCCAGGGTGCCGAGCGTGCGACCGTGCCACGACGAATCCATCGTGATGATGTGGGCATGGGTATTGCCGTTCTTGTAGCCGTGATAGCGGGCAAGCTTGATCGCCGCTTCATTGGCTTCCGAGCCGCTGTTGGCGAACGCGACCTCTTCCATGCCCGACAATTGCGCGATGCGCTCGGCCAGGGCAGTCTGCTGCGGCACCTCGTAGATATTGGACGTGTGGATAACGCGAGCGGCTTGCTCGCTGATGGCCGCAACCAACTTGGGATGGGCATGTCCAAGACACGACACGCCAATGCCGGCCAGGCCATCGAGATATCGTCGTCCTTGCGCATCCCACAGCCAGACCCCTTCGCCGTGCGTAAACGCGACGGGAAGACGAGAGTAAATCGAGATGAGCGGTGAGGACACGTTGTACTCCACAAAAAGCTGCACGCCTTCCGGATTGAGGCGTGCAAGGCCCGAAAAGGGTCAATCATATACAATCCGCGGCGCGGGCCACAGGTTCGAAGTTCCGGATGATCGGCGCGCAGGAGGCCATCGGTAGACTATGACACAAGGCGTTCGACAATTCGTGATCCACGGCGTGACGCTTGACGGCGCACGGTTCCGTCCCAGCGATTGGGCGGAGCGTCTCGCCGGCGTCATGTCGCAATTCAAACCCCCGGGCATGGCCAAGAGCCATCTGACCTATTCGCCGTACGTATTGCCATTGGTGATCGACGGCGTGCGCGGCATCGTCGTCGACGAGCGGCTGCGCGATCTCGAGCCCCTGGCCTACAAGTTTGTCGTCGATTTCGCGACCGACAACAATCTCAAGACCGAGTCCCGCACACTTTAAACGGCTTTTGAGGCCCGCAATGGATTGGGCGTGAGCCTCAGCCGTATCGGGCGGCGATCGTGCGATACGGCGCGCCCTGGTGCATCGCAGCACGGTTGAGCGACGCGGCGATCATGGGCCACGTCACGATCGACGTTCCGAAGTCGATCGCGCGCGGCGCGCCGCGGCCCCGCGCAGCCGTCAGACCGGCGTGATGACCTTGCCTGTGGCGAAGTAGGCTTTCAGGTTATCCAGCATCAGGTTTTCCATGTCCAGGCGCGTTTCGCGCGTGGCACTGCCGATGTGCGGCAACACGACCGCCTTATCGGTTTCGCGCAGAAAAGCGGGCACCTTGGGCTCTGCTTCAAACACATCCAACGCCGCACCACCCAGCTTGCCGCTTTGCAATGCTTCCACCAGCGCGGTTTCGTCGATTACCGGGCCGCGTGCAATGTTGATGATGACGCCTTCCGGGCCGAGCGCCTCCAGTACGGATTTTGAAATCAGGCCGCGCGTTTCCGGGCCGCCCACGGTGGCGACGACCAGGAAATCTGCCCACTTGGCAAGCGACTCGAGTGACGCCTCGTAGCCGTAATCGACATCCTTGCGTTCGCGGCGGTTGTGGTATCGCACGTCCATGTCGAAGCCCAGGCCGCGGCGGGCAATGGCTTCGCCGATGCGGCCCAGTCCCACCACGCCGAGCTTCTTGCCGGAAACGCGCGATCCCAGCGGAATGCTGCCATGCACCTGACCCCAGCGTCCGGCGCGAACGAAGCGCTCGCCTTCGCCGATGCGGCGGGCTTGCGCAATGAGCAGGCCCCACGCGAGATCGGCCACGCAGTCTGTGAGCACATCGGGCGTGTTGCTGACCTGGATGCCGCGCTTTTTTGCGGCGTCCACGTCGATGGTCTCGTAGCCGACGCCCCAACTGCAGATCGCTTTCAGATCGGGCAGGGCGTCCATGGTTGCCGCGTCGCAGCCATAGGTGGCTGACGTGACCAGCGCCTGGACGCCGGCACCCGACGCTTTGAGCGCTGCCGCGCGATCATCCGCTTTCCAGAGCGGGAAGATGTCGTAAGACTCGGCGAGTCGTTCGTTGGCGGAGGGCGAGCCGGCATAGTTGCCGACCTGAAGCACGCGGGGCTTGGCAGTCATGGAAAAAGAACCCTTCTTCGTTGAGTGAAGACTGATTCTATCTCGACGTGCCCATGAAAAAAGACGCCATGTAGGCGTCTTTTCTTGCGTAAGCGCAGTGATCCGCGTTGCGCAGCCGATGTTTGGGCACCGGCAATGGCTTGCCGAATTCAGAACGTCCGGCTGATCGTCGGCACGGCGTCGAAAAAACGACGGCAGCGCGACGACGCTTGCGCGGACATCCGCCTTATCAGGCGATTGCCTTGACGGCGGCAGCCAAGCGGCTCTTGTGGCGAGCGGCTTTGTTCTTGTGAATGATGTTCTTGTCAGCCACGCGGTCGATGACGCTGGTGGCTTTTTGGAACACTTCAGTTGCGGCAGCCTTGTCACCAGCGGCGATAGCTTGACGCACACGCTTGATCGAGGTGCGCAGCATCGAGCGCAGGCTCGAGTTGTGCTTGTTGCGCTCGACTGATTGGCGGGCGCGCTTGCGGGCTTGGGCAGTATTGGCCATGTGTCTTTAGAAAGTTGAATTCGGCAAAGCAGAAAAGTATAGCAAGTTTGGCCCCGATTGCAATAGCCGGTGGGTTGATTGGGACGCAAACGCCCGTTGTGACGGGCATTTTGTGGCGCTTATGCCGTACGACGCTCGATCAGGACGATCAATGGCGTGTATTCGGTAAGCGTAATCGGCAATGCGTCGGCGAGCAATGCCAATGTGGCCTGCGGATCGTCGAGCGAGAACGTACCGGACACCCGCACTGCGCCTGCCGCTGCCGAAATGCGCAGCATGCCGTAATGATAAGGCCGCAGGGCGCTGACGATGTCGGCCAGGGGTCGGCCGCGCACAGTTACCATGCCATGCTCCCACGCCGCTTCGTCGATCAAGGCGTCGCGTGGCTGGTCGACCATGGTAGCGTCGAATCGCGCGCCCACGCCGGCCGACACGGTCGCCCGGGCACCCGAGCGCGTCACGACGTCGACGGCGTGTTCGTGCACGGCCACCAGCGAGCGCCGCACTTCCTGGCGCACCATGTAATCGGTACCCAGGGCGCGTACCGTGCCTTCGGCGGTATGCACCTCGAACGGCCGGTGGGCGTCGGGGGCGACGACCGCCCGGATAGCGCCTTCGCGCAGATGAATGGTGCGTGCGCGGTCACTGAAATCAATGTTGACGACCGAGCGCGCGTCCAGCAGCAACCGGCTACCGTCCTGCAAGGCGACGTGGCGTCGCTGGCGCGTGGCCGTGACATGATCGGCATCGATGCCTTCGAGCGGATAGCGCAGATTGACCGCTGCCGCGATCCCGGCCAGCGAGAGCCCGCCCACGGCGGACTGCAGGAAACGCCGGCGCCACTGCCTCGGGCGGCCGCCCGAGTCCACCCTGGCATCGAGCGCTGGCGGGGGCGGATAATGCTCGGCCAGCCGCCCGAAGCTATGACCGAGGCCCGCGGCCAGGTCCTGCCAGGCCTTTTCGTGCCGGGTATCGGCGCGCCGCCATGCTGCAAACGCTGCCATATCAGTCTCGTCGACATGCTCCGACCGCAGCAGCAGAAGCCAATGCACGGCTTGATCGGCGAGAAGGGGCGTACGGGCAGGAGGGGTTGCCACAGCAGGCATCATCGAGGAAACGTTTCAACTTGTGAAATAGTATAAGTGTTTCCACGGCGCGAGACGCGTGCCCCGCCGTCGATTGGGTGAAATTCTTATTTGGTGGCCCTGCGACGTCGTCACGACGATACTTCAGCGGTCACGAAGTAATTGGGCGGGTCGCCGTGCATTCGTGGCGGGTGATGACGCATTTCTGGCGGGTGGGCGACGTATCCCGCTCGCTCGCGCCGGCGCGGTCTTGATAGTCGTACTGCAGGCGTTCAGCCTTGCGCCGCGCGCCCGGCACGCGCAAAGTCGCGACGGCGAAATCCGCATGCGGCGAGCAAGCCGAAATAAACGACGCCGCTGAGTGCCACCACACCGGCCAGCCACACGATACGCATGCCAGGCTGTGCGTGCAGCGCGATCCAGTCCACATAAGTGTTGGCCGCGATCAGCAAGGCCGACACACCGATCAGCGCCGGGAGCAGACGCAGGCCGAAGCTCAGCCAGGCGGCCTGCGGTTGATAGATGCCGCGGCGGCGCAAGCCGATCAGGAGTGCGAGGGCGTTCAGGCAGGCGCCCAGGCCGATGGCCAGCGCGAGCCCGGCATGACCCAGGCGCGGTACCAGCATGAGGTTGAAGACTTGCGTGGCGATGAGCACCACGATGGCGATTCGCACCGGCGTACGAATGTCTTGCCGCGCGTAAAACCCGGGGGCCAGGATCTTGACGGCCAGCAGGCCAATCAAGCCCACCGAATACGCCATCACGGCCAGACGGGTCTGTTCCACGTCGCCCGCAGCGAATTTGCCGTAGTTGAAGAGGGTGGCGACGAGCCCCTCCGAGAGCAGGGCGAGGCCCAACGCAGCAGGCAGGCCGAGCAGCAACACCAGCCGCAGGCCCCAATCCAGCAAGGCACTGTAGCCGTCGGCGTCGTCGCGGGCATGGGCCGCCGACAAGCTCGGCAGCAATACGGTGCCCAGAGCAACGCCCAGCAACGCGGTCGGGAATTCCATCAGCCGGTCGGCGTAGGAGAGCCAGGTCACGCTGCCCTGAGTGAGCCAGGTCGCAATATTGGTGTTGATCAAGAGCGAAATCTGCGCCACCGAGACGCCGAGCGTGGCCGGCCCCATCTGACGCAGGATGCGTTTCACGGTGGGATCGGCCCACGCTTCGCGCACGCGCAACGAATACCGTGGCAACAGCCCGATGCGGGACAGTGCGATCCACTGGATGGCGAGCTGGGCGATACCGCCCGCCATCACGCCGATCGCGAGGGCATAAACGGGAATGTCGTAGTGGGGCGCGAGCCAGATGCACGCCGCGATCATCGAAAGATTGAGCAGCACGGGCGTGAAGGCCGGTACGGCGAAACGGCGCCAGGTGTTGAGCACACCCGAGGCGAACGCCGTGAGTGACATACAGACAATGTAGGGGAACATCATCCGCGTCATCCAGACGGCAGCATTGAATTCGGGTTCGCGCGCGGCCTTGCGCAGGCCGCTGGCCATGGCGCTCACCACCCAGGGCGCCGCGACGATGCCGATCACGGTGACCACCATTAGCGCAACCGTCAACAGCAACGCCACGCGGTCGAGCAGCGTGCGAACGTCTTCATCGGTACGATTGGTGCGGGCCGCGCCCAGGATGGGCACAAAGGCCTGCGAGAAAGCGCCTTCGGCGAATAGCCGCCGCAGCAGATTGGGGATGCGGAACGCGACCCAGAATGCGTCGGTAAACGCACCGGCGCCGAATGCGCGTGCGATAAGGACATCGCGCGCCAGACCCGTGATGCGGGAGATCAGGGTAAGGCTGCTGATGGTCGCCGCAGAGCGGAACAAACCCATGGGACGACCGCCGATAATGCGTTATTTAGGGGGCATGCGGATCGCGCCGTCGAGACGAATCGTCTCGCCGTTGAGCATCTCGTTGGTGATGATGCTATGCACGAGCTTGGCGTAATCTTCGGGGCGACCCAGGCGCGAAGGGAAAGGAATGCTGGCCGCCAGCGAATCCTGCACTTCCTGCGGCATGCCGAACACCATCGGCGTGCCGAAGATGCCGGGGGCGATGGTCATGCAACGGATGCCGTTGCGCGCCAGATCGCGTGCGATCGGCAACGTCATGCCGGCTACGCCGGCCTTGGACGCCGCATAGGCGGCCTGGCCGATCTGGCCGTCGAATGCCGCCACGGAAGCGGTGTTGATGAGCACACCGCGCTCGCCCGTGGGCAAGGCTTCGTTGTTGCTCATCGCCTCGGCCGAGAGACGCATCATGTTGAAGCTGCCGATCAGATTGATCGTGATGACTTTCGTGAAGAGGTCGAGGGCATGGGCGCCGTTCTTCCCGACGATCTTGGCGGCAGGCGCCACGCCGGCGCAATTCACCAGGCCGTACAGGGGACCAAGTGCCGTCGCCGCGGCCACGACGGCGCGGCCGTCGGCTTCCTGGGTGACATCGCAATGAACGTATTGCTGGCCCAACTCCTTGGCCAGCGCTTCGCCCGCGGCATCCTGGACGTCGGCCAGAACGACCCGCGCGCCGTGCTCGGTCAGCATGCGCGCCGTGCCGGCGCCCAGTCCCGACGCGCCGCCGGTGACGATGAATACGTTGTTCTTGATGTCCATGCCTCGCTCCCTGAAAGAAAGTTAGCTTGCCAGTGCGCCGATGACGCGTTGCTTGATCTCTTCGACTGCGCCTACGCCGGCCACCTTGCGGTACTTGGGTGCGGCGGCATCGCCGCTGTCGGCCCAGCTGGAGTAGTAATCGACCAGCGGACGCGTTTGATCGCGATAGACCGACAGGCGGTGGCGCACGGTATCTTCACGGTCGTCGTCGCGTTGCACCAGGGCTTCGCCGGTGACGTCGTCGATGTCGGCTTGCTTGGGCGGATTGAAGCGCACGTGATAGCTGCGCCCGCTGGCGGGGTGCACGCGACGTCCGCTCATGCGTTCGATGATGTCTTCTTCAGGCACCTCGATCTCGACCACGTAATCCAGCGCGATCCCGGCTTCCTTCAGTGCATCGGCCTGACGGATCGTGCGCGGAAAACCGTCGAACAGATAGCCGCCCGCGCAATCCGGCTGGGTCAGGCGATCGCGCACGAGGCCGATGATCAGATCGTCGGAGACAAGGCCGCCCGCATCCATGACTTTTTTGGCTTCGAGCCCGAGGGGCGTGCCCGCTTTGACCGCCGCGCGCAGCATATCGCCCGTCGAAATCTGGGGAATGCCGAACTGCTGGGTAACGAAAGCGGCTTGAGTGCCTTTACCGGCGCCCGGAGGGCCGAGCAGGATGAGACGCATGAGAACTCCTGACGAGATTTTGATTTTTTGACCGGGGGCGATTATGCCGCATCGCGTCGCCCGTTGCAGTGGGCCCCCGTGGGCGATAACCCTTATAACCGATTTGCCAGCACGCGACGCACGCGTTCCAGATCCTCCGGAGTGTCTACGCCGGCGGATGGTGCCTCATTGGCGTGGTGCACGACGATGCTGTAGCCATGCTCGAGCGCTCGCAATTGCTCAAGCGCCTCGAAGCGCTCGAGCGCACCTTGCGGCAGCGTGGGAAACCGGTGCAGAAAGCTGCATCGATAGGCGTAGAGCCCGATGTGATGCCACGCGGGCAGGCCTGGGGCAAGCACACGCTCACCGGACGCGAGCGCATCGCGGGCCCATGGCACCGGCGCGCGCGAAAAGTACAGCGCGCGGTTGTCGGTGCCGCAAATGGCCTTGACCACGTTGGGATTGAAGAGGGCGTCGGCATCGGCCAGGGGCGCCGCGCAGGTTGCAATGGCGGCATCGGGCCGCTGGATCAGCAAGGTGGCGACCGCATCGATCAGCGCCGGATCGATCAGGGGCTCATCGCCCTGCACGTTGACCACGACCGCATCGTCGTCCAGGCCAAGCGCGAGCACGACTTCGGCCAGTCGATCGGTTCCCGTAGGATGATCGGCGCGGGTGAGCATGACCTCGATGCCATGCGCGCGTACCGTGTCCGCGATGAGGGCATCATCAGTGGCCACCACGACCCGCGATGCACCCGACAGTGCCGCCTGCTCGGCCGTTCGCACCACCATCGGTTTGCCGCAGAGATCGGCCAGAGGCTTGTCCGGCAGGCGTGTGGACGCGCGCCGGGCCGGCACGATGGCAATGAAGCTCACGACGCGGGGGTATTCGACGGGGTGCCAGGGGCCGCAGGCTCTGTCGCCGCGGTGGTTTGGGATGCGCCTGGCTCTTCATCCAGCTGTCGGGCTTCCGATTCGAGCAGGATGGGAATGCCGTCCCGCACGGGATAGGCCAGGCCGGCGCCGCGGCTGATCAGCTCGGATCGGGAACGATCGAACTGGAGTCGGCCTTTCGAGACCGGGCATACGAGGATGTCGAGCAAGCGGGAGTCCATCCCCGGATTCTAAAACAGATTGGCGAACGCGCGGGGGATGCCGCTCGTTGGTTCGTCCGATTTATCAAGCAGGGCGAGCGTCTCGCGGCACCCGATGGGGCCCGTTCTGGGCGCGAGTCCATATGGAAACTCGTCCGGGCGCTCGAGCTGCGCACTGTGATCGTAAAGACCGTCGATCTCGGTGCGCAAATACCGGGCGGCACGATCGGGGTAGGGCACACCCAGCGCCAGCAGAAACCGGGCATAGTCGGCATCGCATTGATTGGCCGCGTAAAAATAGTCCTGCCCGGTATAAAGCGCGACCGAGGGCGGCAGCAACTGCCGGGAGCGCGGGCCCTGCGCCAGAAAGAGCAGGTAGCGTCCGCGGCTGGTGAATTCGTGCGGGGTGCCCGGCACGATGTCGACACGCCCTTGCGCGGCGCCGATCTCGAACGGATCGAAGGTGGTGGTGACCGGACCGCTCAGGCGCTCCAGACGACTGCGCGCGGCATCGTCCAGTCGGGCGGCCAGGGCCGGGTCGAGGCGTTTGCCGGCTACGCAAAAGCGGCTGAGCGCGTCCGCGGGCAAGTGCACGCCCACCGGCAGGTCGGCGCGCGGCAGACCGATGGCGGTGTCGCCGCTGGTGAGCCATGTGCGCTGCTGCGTGCGGTTGGCGCACGACATGAACCCGACATTTTTCGTATCGGTGTCGGGTTGCACGCGGAACAGATACATCTGCGGTGTAAAGGCGTCGGGGATCGACAGCGGCGCGCCTTTCGGGCGTAGCCACGCCGAGGGCGGTGTGAGATAGCGCGTCTGGTGGGCCTGAATCGGGCCAAGATTGCCCACATCCTGCGTAAGCGCAATGCTGCGTTCCACGGTGATGGGCCGGGGCGACACAACGAGGGCCAGGTAGATCAGCACCAGCAATAGCGCGGCGCTCATCCAGCCCGGCCGCGACCGTCCACGCAGGCGCGCAAGGCCGAACGCCGCCAGTTGCGAGCAGATCGTGGCCAACACCAGCAGGACCAAGGCGTTGCTTTGCGATTGGGCACTCATCGACCAGCCGTAAGGCAGCGAAAGCACCGCGTCGCCGCGATGCCGCACGATCGCCGCCAATGCCAGCCACAGCAGGCCTGCGATCCCGTGCATCCAGACGGCTGCGCGGGCACCGGATGGCATGGCGACCGGCGTCATGCACTCACCGTCATGAATGCGCTGCAACGTTGACCGTCATGACGTTTTCTTCATGAACGCTGATTGCCGTGGGACGCGCCGGAGTTGAGACGTGCGTCACGCCGTGCTGCCAGGGTGTGCGAAAGCCAATCGAAAAACGCCGGGTCGGACAATTCCGCTTTGACAGGTATCGACCAGAGTCGCGCGTCTTGCAGATGCGCGCACTTGATCGCGTCTTTCTCGGTGATGAGGATCGTGTCCGCGGTCAGGCCGCCGAAGGGAGACGTCTTGAAGTCATGATGATCGGGAAGCGACAGGGTCTGCGCCAGCGGGATGCCCGCGCGTCTCAATGTCGCGAAAAAGCGCTCCGGCTTGCCGATCCCGGCGGCCGCCGCGATCGGGCCGATGCCGGGCACCGCAAAGTCGGCAAGGGCACGCCGGTGGCCGTCGACCAGCCGCACGGCGTCGTCGGGGGCCAGGCGCATGTCGAGGTGTCGAGGCGGGCCAGCAGAGAGGGGCGCCGCCGGCACGTCACCTGAGAACGGCGCGGGGGGCGTGTCCCCTGAAAACGGCGCCGCAGGCGGGTCGTCCGCCGCGCTGCGATTCGACAGGATCGCGTCCACCTCTTGCAGCCGCTCCGGCGGCTCGCGCAACGGACCCGCCGGCAGCATTCGTCCATTGCCCACGCCACGTTCGTCCTGAATCACGATCTCGACGTCGCGCGCCAGTGCCAGATGCTGCAAGCCGTCATCGGACACGATCACATCGATGTGCGGATACCGTTCACGCAGCGCCTGCGCCGCCAACACGCGCTTGGGATGTACGGCAATCGGCACGCCGGTGACGCGCGCGATAAGGGCGGGTTCGTCGCCCACCGCCGCAGCCGCGGGGGTGCCTTGCGCCACTCGGGCCGAGGGCCCAATCGCCACACCATAGCCCCGGCTTACCACCCCGGGGCGCCAGCCGCGGGCGCGCAGGGCGTCGACGGTGGCGATCACGGCGGGCGTCTTGCCCGTGCCGCCCACATAGATGTTGCCGATCACCACCACAGGTATGCCCGGCCAGAATGCCGTGCGTCGGCCTTGCGCGAAAGCCAGCCGTTTGCGGGCCACGATCGCCTGCGCGAGCGCTGCCAGGGGCAGCAGGGCGATTGAAAACCATCCCTTGCGTTGCCACTGCCGCGCCAGCCATGCAGCCCCCGCTCCCGTCACGGCACCCTCTGAGCGGCGAAATCCACGCGGGAGATACCGGCCAGCCGCGCCGCTTCCATGGCAGTCACCACGGACTGATGGCTGGCTTGCCCATCAGCGCGCACCAGCAAGACGGCGGCTGGGTTGGTCACGATCGCGGCGCGCATGGCTTGCGCGATCGCGTCGGAAGAGGCGGGGTCGACCAGCACGCCGTTGAGCGCATAACGGCCGTCATGGCTGATGGCCAGCTCGATGCGAGGGGCGGCCTCGATCTCACTGCGGGCTTGCGGCAGTGCCACCGACAACGCGGTGTCGCGTGTAAACGTGGTGGTGGCGGCGAAAAAGATCACCATCACCAGCAACACGTCGATCAGCGGGACAAGGTTGATGTCCAGCGTATCGTCGGCACGGCGGCGGGGGCGAAAGTTCATCGCGTCGCCAGATCGCTCGCGCGTTGCAGGCGCGAGGCCTCGCGCTCGAGATCGCCCACCAGGTTATCCGCGCGGCTGCGATAGATGCGGTGAAACGCCGTGGCCGGAATGGCAATCAGGATGCCGAAGCCGGTGTTGTAGAGCGCCACCGAAATCCCGTAGGCGAGCTGAGCGGGATCGGCGCCTGCGGGCGAGTAGGCGCCGAAGATTTCGATCATGCCGACCACTGTGCCGAAGAGCCCCATCAATGGGGCAACCACGGCAATGGTGCCCAGGGCGCCGATGTATCGGTGCAATTGCCGACCCACATCGCGGCCGGTGTCTTCGATGGCGGCAAGGCGCAAAGCGGGCGGCTCGTGGCGCACGCGCAGCACATCGGCAAGGATCTGTCCCAGGGCGGAATTGCGTTCCAGACGCAGCAGCGCATCGGGTGAATCCTGGCCGTTACGCAGCATCTCGGCCACCTGGCGGGGAAGCTGTCGCGGCGCCACATGGGCCCTGCGCAAACTGATGGCGCGCTCCACGATCAGCGCCAATGTCAGGATCGATAATGCGAGGAGTGGCCAGATGGGCCATCCGGCAGCTTGGATGATGGCTAACACGAAACTGTCCTCGGAAACGGGCGCGAATCGCGCGAAGTATACACAGCGTAAAGGCGCTGCCTGGCGGTCAGATTTTGCCCATTGAACCGGAGAGGCCGACCCGCCTAGGCGCGGACGGCGCGGGAGGGCAAGTTCTCCACTGCGGCTGTGGATAACCAGAAACGATCATGACACATTGGTTAACTTCTGCGCAAAGCCTGCCAAATTTATCAAATTGCTTCGGCCGAACCGGATTTTCCGGGCGGAACAATCCTTACATCGCTGACGGTCTGTGGATAATGCTGTGCAAAACTCGGGCGAAGGGTGTTCGCCAGCGCTGTCACGCAATTGTCTTGGTAGTTTTTACCGATTCCTTGTGTAATCTAATTGTGTTGTAAATCAATGGTCTACCTCTAAATCTGGGCGTTTCAAGGCAATCCGGCGAGCAGGCATCAGTCCGCGTTATCATCTAGCCCGCTCTACGCTGTCTGTGGACAGCTTCGACTCGGAAAGCCTTATGACACCTGCATTTCAGGTCAACGACGACGCGCAAACCTCCGAAATTCTGTCGGTTGCGCAACTCAATAACGCCGTGGCGCGCCTGTTGGACGCCTCGTTGCCCCCAACCTGGGTGCGCGGGGAGATCTCGAATTTCACAGCCGCCGCGTCGGGCCATTGGTACTTCACCCTGAAGGATGCGCGCGCCACCGTACGCAGTGTGATGTTTCGGGGGCGCGCATCCACCGTGGGCTTCACGCCGCGGGTGGGCGATCGCGTCGATATCCGTGCCCGGGTATCGCTGTATGAGCCGCGTGGCGACTATCAATTGCAGGTCGACGCGATGCGCCGGTCGGGGCAAGGGGATCTCTACGAGCAGTTCCTGCGGCTAAAGGAAAAGCTCACCGAGCAGGGCCTGTTCGAGCCCGAGCGCAAGCGTCCGATTGCCGCCATTCCGCGTGTGGTGGGCGTGGTCACGTCCCTGCAGGCCGCAGCGCTGCGCGACGTGTTGACGGCGTTGCAGCGCCGCGCGCCCCACGTACGCGTGGTGATCTATCCGGCGCCGGTTCAAGGCGCCGAGGCACCCGGGCGATTGATCGACGCGCTCGCGCAAGCCAATCGCCGGGCGGAGGCCGACACGATCCTGCTCGTACGCGGCGGAGGCAGCATCGAGGATCTGTGGGCATTCAATGACGAAGGGCTGGCCCTGGCGATCTCGCAAAGCGCCATCCCGGTGATTTCGGGAGTGGGTCACGAAACGGATTTCACGATCGCCGACTTCATCGCGGATCTGCGCGCGCCCACGCCTACGGCTGCCGCCGAATTGGCCTGCACCGACCGGCGCGTCCTGGTCGAGCAACTCAATCAAGTGACCAGCGCGATGCGCCGGGCCCAGCAGCGTGGCCTCGAGTACGCCGCGCAGCGTCTGGATCGCATGGCGGCCCGTTTGACCTCGCCCAGTGAGCGCCTGGCACAGCGGCGCGAACGCCTGACCGTGCTCAATCGTCGCCTGGCGCAAGCCTGGCATCGCCCCGACGGTCAACGCCAGTCGCGGCTCGCACTGGCTTTGCAGCGGCTGCGTCATCGCACGCCGCAGTGCGATCGCGCACGCGACCGGCTGGCCGACGTGATGCAACGGCTGGCCCGTGCGCAACAGCGCGAGGTGGCCGATCGCGCCAAACGCTTGCAGAGCGCGGTAGCGCATTTACGCGCATTCGACCCGCAGAACACGCTGACGCGCGGTTACGCGATCGTGCGTGACGCGTCGGGCGCGATCGTGCGCGACGGTGGGGCGCTCAAAAAAGGGCAGGCGTTGGCCCTGCAGTTGGGCACCGGCTCGGCCGATGTCAAGGTCGTCATGCCGCATGGCGGCGACGACAACCCCGAAGCAGCGCCGGATATCGCGCCGCCTGCAGCGGGCGCCACGCACCCGTTGTTCTGACGGCGTCACGTGCCGCCGGCCGTGTCCGCAGGTTGGACACGGCAAGGCAGCCCGATGGTCGTTGCAGCGCGATGTGTCTTAACATCTGCGCCTTCTTCGGCTCATTGGCGGTACGTTCTCATGACGACAGATGCTTTTATTTGCGATGCAATCCGGACTCCTTTCGGCCGGTACGGCGGGGCATTGGCCGGCGTGCGCGCCGACGATTTGGCCGCCATTCCGATCAAGGCGCTGATGGCCCGCAACCCTGGCGTGCAGTGGGATGCGCTGGACGACACGATTTTCGGCTGCGCCAATCAGGCAGGTGAAGACAATCGCAACGTGGCTCACATGGCCACTTTGCTGGCAGGCCTTCCCATCGACGTGCCCGGTTCCACTATCAATCGCCTGTGTGGCTCCGGCATGGACGCCATCGGCACTTCGGCCCGCGCCATCCGCGCCGGCGAAACCAGCCTGATGCTGGCGGGCGGCGTGGAAAGCATGAGCCGCGCGCCTTTCGTGATGGGCAAGGCCGATTCCGCCTTCTCGCGCCAGGCCGCCATTTACGACACCACGATCGGCTGGCGCTTCGTCAACAAACTGATGAAGGCGCAGTACGGCGTCGACTCGATGCCCGAAACGGCCGAAAACGTGGCCGAACAGTTCAACATCGGGCGGGAAGATCAAGACCGGTTTGCGCTTGCCAGCCAGGAAAAGACGGCGCGCGCCCAGGCCGAAGGCGTCTTCGACGCTGAAATTGCCCCGGTCTCGATCGCACAGAAGAAGGGCGACCCCCTGGTCGTGTCGCGTGACGAGCATCCGCGTGCCACCACGATGGAATCGCTGGCCAAGCTCAAGGGCGTGGTCAAAGAGGGTGGCACCGTCACGGCCGGCAATGCATCGGGCGTGAATGACGGCGCCGTTGCCGTGCTGCTGGCCGGCGAAAGCGCTATCTCGCGGCACGGCCTGAAGCCGCGTGCCCGAGTGGTCGGCATGGCCACCGCCGGGGTGGCGCCGCGCATCATGGGCATGGGCCCGGCGCCCGCCACGCGCAAGGTGCTTGCGCAAACGGGCCTGACACTGGACCAGATGGACGTGATCGAGCTCAATGAAGCCTTCGCCGCGCAAGGCCTGGCGGTCATGCGCGACCTGGGGTTGGCTGACAACGATCCGCGCGTCAATCCCAATGGCGGCGCCATTGCGTTGGGGCATCCGCTAGGTGCCAGTGGCGCCCGCCTGGTGATGACGGCCGTCAACCAATTGCACCGCACCGGCGGGCGCTACGCCCTGTGCACGATGTGCATCGGGGTGGGGCAAGGCATCGCCCTGATCGTCGAACGGGTTTAAGGGATTCGAAAAAAAACCGCGCTGGTGTTGAGCCAGCGCGGTTTTTCATTGGCCGTAAAAACCGCTCAGGGCAAGCCTTCCACTTTCTGGTTGTGCGTGATCCCGCGGGCGGCAAACCAGCCTTGCTCCATCTCCAGCGCATACCGCACGGCCTTGCGCGAGCAATGGGCATCTTCGGTTTGCGGCGCCATGTTCTCGATATTGACAATGGTGCCGTCGTCTTCGATGAACGCGATCGACAGGGGCAGCAGCGTATTGCGCATCCAGAAACATTGCCGGTCGGGTTCGTCAAAAACGAATAACATGCCATGGTTGGGCGCAAGCGACTGGCGGAACATCAGTCCGGTGCTACGCTTATCGGGCGTGTTGGCCACTTCCGCGCGAATCACGTGGATGCCGGCCGACAACTCAGTAACAGGCAGGACGGGCGGCTCGGCACGCGCCGCCCAAGGGCTTGCGATCGACAGGGCGGCCAAGGCGGCCAGGGCGATCGGACGAAGAAATTCAAGTCGGCGCATCACTGCGGTGACCCCTGGTGAATGATTTGGATCGGCAGAATACACCACGGCCCCGACGCACGGTGGGGGCCGTGGCGCGGGCAAAATAGCGCAAGCGCCGTCAAGCCGCCGTAATATTCAGGGCTTGCTTGCCCTTGGGGCCCTGGATGATCTCGAAAGCGACCTTTTGGCCTTCTTTCAACGTCTTGAAGCCGTTCATCTGGATCGACGAGAAATGGGCGAACAAGTCTTCGCCACCGTCATCCGGGGTAATGAAGCCGAAGCCTTTCGCGTCGTTGAACCATTTGACCGTGCCGGTCGATTTGGGATTGTCCCCAGATTGGGTTTCGGGCGTGTCTGACATGCGAACTGCCTCTTATGAATCTGAACCATAGGCCACAGCGGTTTTCGTCCTCTCCCGACACATCCCGCCTGGTTTTTTCCGTGTTTCCCCGAGGGCTCGAACGAGCGCAATCCAAATGAAACAAAGAGTCGGCTGATCATGCGCTCGTTTTATTTCATGCGTCAAGTATGGAAAGTCCGAATCCCAAGTGTAAAAATGTTGCAGTGGTTCACCGATCTCCCGGCAAATCCTTAAAATAATCTCCCTATGAATACCAGTGTCGACAACCAGCAGGATCTGATCGTTGAGAAAGAGGCGGCGCGCACGGCGCCACCGCCTATGTATCAGGTCGTGCTTTTGAACGACGACTACACGCCGATGGAGTTCGTCGTCAAAGTGCTGAAGAAATTTTTCGGCAAGGATGAAGAAGAGGCAACGCGCATCATGCTGCGCGTGCACCACGATGGGCGGGGCACCTGTGGGGTGTATCCGCGCGATCTGGCCGCGACGCGCATCGCCCAGGTTGCGCAGTATGCGCACGCGCGTCAGCACCCGCTGCAATGCATTATGGAGCCGGTCTGACGCGGCTGGGGAGCCGCATGACCGACTCGTCATTTGCGGATCTGGCATAAGCCAGACCGTTGGGAAACGTGCGCTGGCGTGATAACCGGTTGCATTTGAGGAGAGCACACGGTGCTGAATCGCAAGTCGGGTGGGCTGCTGGTCGCGGCCGTCGTTGTCGTGGCCGTCGCAGGAGTAGGCGGTTGGCTTGCAGGTAAGAAATCAGATCGCACCGATGCGCCGCCGGCGGCCGCGGTCGCTGCAGCGGATGGGCCACGCGATGGTGCGCGGGGCACGATTACCCCGGCTGCCCCGCCAAACGGTGCCGAGGGCGGCACGGCTGCATCGTCGGCCACCATCGCCGCAGGTACCCCCGATCCCTTTGCCGCCTTGCAGTGCCAGGCGCGTCAGTTCAACGACGCGTTGGCCCTGGCCGTGAGCTTCACGCAGCCGGTGGACCGGCGCAACGACCTGTCCTCGTTTCTGGAAGTGGTCGATATGGGCCAGGCCAAGTCGCAGGGCGACGAGGGCAGTGAGGCCAAAGCGTCCGACGGCAAGATCGAGGCCGGGGCGGCAGGTGCGAAGGGCAAGCGCATCGAGGGCAACTGGGTGGTGAGCGACAATCCGCGCACGATCTACTTCCCGTTCGTATCGCCCGATCATCGCTATGCCATTTCGTTGCGTGGCAATCTGCCCGCAGCGGCAGAGAAAGTCACCCTCAAGACACCCGTCAATTGCGTGGTGGCCACCGAGGCGATGGCGCCTGCATTCTATTTCTCCAGCCGCGGCGTCGTGCTGCCGGCAGGTCAAAATGGCGGCTTGCCCGTCACCACCGTCAATACGCCCGAGGTGGACGTGCAGTTCCTGCGCGTCGCGCCCGAAAAAGCGCCGGCCTTGTACGAGAAAGTGCTCGGCGTCACGGGCGGCGCGCAAAGCGCCACGGATGAAGACGAGAGCGAAAGCGAAGCCGAAGACGACGAGGACTACCGCGACTACGACGATCGCACCACGTCGCTCAAGGGGCTGGTCGGAAACTGGGATCTCGATCGTCTGAACACCCTGACGACGAGCGTCTATCAAGGCCGCTTCGTCACCGACGACAAACCCAATCGGCGCCACGTCACGTTCCTGCCGGTCGAAACCATCAAGGAACTTCAGGAACCCGGCATTTATATCGCCGTAATGAGCCAACCGGGACGCTTTCGCTACGAATACCAGGTCACCTACTTTTATGTGACGGACATTGGCCTGCACACGCGCCGCTATCAGGGTGGACTGGAGGCTTTTGCGGTTTCGCTCAAGACAGGCACCCCGATTTCCGGCGCGCGCGTGGAGATCGTCGACGGCGATGCCAAATCGCTGGCCAACGCCACCACGGATGCGAAAGGTCATGTGCGCTTCGATGGCGACTTCGAGCGTGCGCGTCTGGTGCGCGCGTCACGTGGCAAGGAAACCACCGTGTTGGCGCTGGGCGAGCCCGCGCTGGACATGTCCGAGTATTCCCTGGGCGGTCATCCGTCGCGCAACACCAGTCTCTTTGTGTATTCCGGTCGTGCCCTGTATCGCCCCGGCGAGCAGTTCAACGTCTCGATCCTGCCGCGCGACGCCGATGGCCGCATCTTGCCGGCTGCACCGCTCACGGCCACCCTCAAGCGTGCGGATGGCCGTGTGGTGCAGACGTCGTTGTGGTCGCCGCAAGAAAAAATCGCGGGCTACGTGCAGCGCGAAATCAGTCTGCCGGCGGATGCGCAGACCGGTACCTGGACGTTGGAATTGCGCGTCGATCCCGGTGCGCGTGCGCCCGACGCCTCATGGACGTTTCAGGTTGAAGAGTTCCTGCCCGAGCGCATGAAGCTGGCGCTCACCCAGACCGACAAAACGCCGAAGATCGGCGACACCTTGAATATCGCCGTGCAAGGCGACTACCTGTATGGCGCGCCGGCTGCCGGCAACCGATTGCTGTCGCGTTATCAAGTGCGCCGCCAGAAGGAAGCGTTGCCCGACACCTGGCCGGGATTCATTTTTGGCGATGTGGCCGACGACGACACGCGTACTTCCGCCGATCTGCCCGAAGCCGAACTGGATGACACGGGTGCCGGCGAACTGGACGTCGATCCGGGCTTGACCGATGCACACTCGCCGATGCAGGTGCGCGTGTCCGCCAGCTTGCTCGAGTCCGGTGGCCGTCCGGTCGTCCGCTCCATCGAAAGCACGTTCTGGCCCGCCGACAAGCTGATCGGCGTACGACCGCTTTTCGATCGCAACGTCACGCGCGAAGGCACGGCCGCCGCGTTCGAATTGATCCGTGTGAGCACCGATGGCACGGTGGCGCCGATCAAGGGCGCGCAGGTGCGCATGTTCCGTGAAGAGCGTCGCTATTTTTGGCGCTACGACGATCAGCGCGGTTGGAACAGTGGCTACACCGAAACCGAAGATCTGCTCGATTCCCGCACCATCGATCTGGACGCGCGCACGCCGTTGTCCATCCCCGTGGGCTACGGCCGCTATCGCCTCGAAGTGCGCGACCCCGAAACCGGGCTCACCGCACGTTATCGCTTCTACGCCGGCTGGGGTGCGCAAGACGCCGAGTCGGTGGGCAATCGTCCCGATCGCGTGCAGATGAAGCTGACGGCCTTGCCGGCCACGCCGGGCAAGTCGGTTACGCTCAACTTCACGCCGCCGCACGACGGGCAGGCGTTGATTACGGTTGAAAGCGATCGCTTGCTGTGGTCGAAATGGGTCGATGCCAAGGCCACCGGCACCGATGTGGAGATCCCGCTGGATGGTGCCTGGAAGCGATCCGATCTTTATGTGAGTGCCGTCGTGTTTCGCCCCGGCAGCGCAGGCGACCGGGTGACCCCCGCACGCGCTGTGGGGATCACGCATCTGCCGTTGGATAACGCGGCGCGCCGCCTGGATGTGAAAATCGAAGCCGCGACGAAGGTCGAGCCCGAGAAGCGTAGCGAGGTGGCGATCAGCGTGCCCGGTGCAGCGGGCAAAACAGCTCATGTGACGTTGTCCGCAGTCGACGTCGGCATTCTCAACATCACGCAATACCGCACGCCCGATCCATTCGATTTCTTCTTCGGCAAACACCGTTATGCCGCCGACTGGCTGGATATGTACGGCAAGTTGATCGAGAAAATGGATGGCACGTTGGGGCGCCTGAAGTGGGGCGGTGATGCAGCCATGCGCGGCAATAGCCGCAGCCTGCCCAAGAAGGTCAAGTTGGTCGATCTGTTCTCGGGACCGGTCGCGCTCGATGCGCAAGGCCGTGCCCGCATTCCGCTTGATCTGCCCGACTTCAACGGCACGTTGCGTCTGATGGCCGTGGCCTTCACCGAAGACCAGTACGGTTCGTCCGATGCCGAAATGGTCGTGGCCGCACCCATCGTGGCCGAATTGAACACACCGCGTTTCATCACGCCTGGTGACCGCGCCGCCGTGGCGCTCGATCTCACGAACTTGAGTGGGGCGCCGCAAACGGTCACCGTCAATCTGCGTGCCGACAGCCCCTTGGCCATCGCCGACGGTACGCGTACCGTGAAACTCGCGGACAAGCAGCGCACTACCGTGCGTTTCGAAGCCACCACGCTCGGCGCCAACGGGCTCGCGCCCGTGCATCTCACGGTGGACGCCACAGGTGGGCCGAAGCCGATTCACATCGTGCGCGAATCGGTGCTGCAGGTGCAACCCGCTTACGCCGCCCAACGGGTGGTGCGCCGCATGCGCGTCGGGCCGGGCGAATCGGTGCCGTTGCCGCCGGAAGTGCTGGCCGGTTTGTATCCCGACACGCTCACTTCCAGCCTCGCCGTGTCGTCCAAGCCGCCGATCAATATGGCGCGCCAGGTGCGCGAACTGTTGTCGTATCCGTACGGCTGCACCGAGCAAACCATCAGCGCCTCGTTCCCGTGGTTGGTGATCGATGAGCCCACTGCCGAGCGTTACGCCATCAAGGGCTTTACCGATGCCGCACGCGCCAGCAAGGTGCGTGGCGCCATCGAACGCCTGGCCGGGATGCGCAATGCCGCCGGCGCCTATTCGCTGTGGGGTGATGCGGGGTCGCGCGACGTGTGGCTCACGGCGTATGCCGTCGGCTTTCTGCAGGACGCTCGCGATCGCGGCTACGAGGTTTCCGAGCGCGATCTTTCCCGGTCACGCGATTGGTTGCTCGAGCAACTGCAGCAGGCGCCCAATGCATTCGGTACCTGGTCGCAGCGCCTGCAAATGTCGATGATCAATGGCAACGTGGCCAGTGGTGACGATAGCGTCTTGCGCGAAGACCATCGGCGCTTCGCCAGCTATGCGGCCGCCGCACTTGTGCTGGCGCGCGACAAGCGGGCGCCGTTGTCCACCTTGCGTACGCTCTTCGACAACTATCAATTGCGCGCCCGTTCGCCGCTGCCGCTGGTGCAGTTTGCCGCGGCGTTCAAGCTGCTTGGCGATGAGCCGCGGTCGCAGCAAGCCGCCACGATGGCCGAAGCGCGCAACTACGGCATTCCGCGCAATGGCAATAGCTATAGCGGCGAGGACTGGCTGGGCGACTACGGATCTTTCACCCGCGATCTGGCGCTCTCGTACGCGTTGGCGGTGCAATACAAGATGCTCGAGTCGCGGCGCGAGGTGTGGCTCACGGATCTTTCTGATCGTGTGGGTCGACGTCAGTATCTGTCGACGCAAGAGCAACTTGCGCTGGTAATGGCGGCGCGTGCCGCCGGCGGCGAAGGCAAACCTTGGGCATTGACGGTCGCATCGAGTGGCGGCCAGCAGATCCTGGAAAGCCGTACCGATCGCACGTTGACGCTGAAGCCCGAAGAACTGAGCACCTTGCAGTTGGTCAACACCGGCAGCGAGCCTGTGTTCGCCGAGCTCGATGTGTCTGGCGTGCCCACGACGGCCCCCGCGCCGCGCCGCGACGTGATTCAGCTCAAGCGCACGTGGTATCTGCCCAATGGCACGCCGTGGAACGGCGGCGCGCTCACAACGGGCGACATCCTCGTCGTGCGCGTGAATGCGCAGGCCCGCACCGCCATGCCCAACGCCCTGGTGGTCGATCGTGTGCCAGCCGGCATGGAGATCGACAACATGAATCTGTCGCAAAGTCCGGATATGGCCGACTGGACGATCGGCGGCAAGCGTGTCGCCGAAACCTTCAGCGATGCGCGCATCAAGCACCGCGAATTCCGCGATGATCGTTATGTGGCGGCCGTCGAGTTGGGCCGCGGCGAGGTCGACGTGTTCTACATGCTGCGCGTGGTCACGCCGGGCCGTTACTCGGTGCCGGCCGTGGAAGCCGAAGACATGTATCGCCCCGAGCTGCGCGGTGTGGGCGACGCGTGGCGGCCGGTCGAGATTCGCGACCGCACGGCACGCGCCGCACGCTAGGCCCGGCGCAATAACGTGGTGTGTGTGCGTTGAACCCGACGGAACGTGTCCGCCTGTCGTCCAAAAGCGGCAGCCGGGCATGGCTGACACGCACCGCGGTCGGCCTGTCGATCGCAGCGGCGGTGGTGGCGGCGCTCTACACCGCCGATGCGCTGGATCCGCTGCCCGCCATCGATACCGATGGCGCCGTGGTCGTCGTCGCGGCCGATGGCACGCCGCTGCGCAACTACCCGTCGCGCGACGGCGTTTGGCGGTATCCGGTCAGCGTCGACACCGTTTCGCCGCTGTACCTGCAAACGCTCCTTACCTACGAAGACCGTGCGTACTATTGGCATCCGGGTATCAACCCGTTGTCGTTGCTGCGCGCGGCCGGCCAATGGGTGGGCGCCGGGCGCATCGTGTCGGGCGGCTCGACCCTCACCATGCAGGTGGCACGTCTGGTTGACCCCGATCTTGGCGGCCGGCCGTCGCGTGCACTTTCCACCAAGCTGCGTCAGATGTGGCGCGCCGTGCAGCTCGAACTGCATTTCAGCAAGGATGAGATCCTCGGCCTCTATCTGGCGCGCGCGCCGATGGGCGGCATCGTTGAGGGGGCCGAAATGGGATCGCGGATGTGGCTCGGCAAATCGATCGCGCACGTCAGTCCCGCTGAAGCGGCGCTGCTCACGGCCTTGCCGCAAGCCCCATCCCGGCTGCGCCCCGATCGCCATTCCGAGCTGGCGCAGGCTGCGCGCGACAAGGTCATCGCGCGCATGGTCGAGCTCGGCCAGTGGACCGAGGCGCAGGCCGTCGACGCCCGTATCGAGAACGTCGTCAGCCCGCCGTTGCGCGGTCGTTTCGTGGCGCCGCTGGCCGCCCAGCGCTTGCGCATGACGGGCAAGCGTGCCGATCCCGCACGCCCGGATGTGGTGCTGTCCACGCTCGATATGGATGCGCAACTCACCGTTGAACGCATGCTGCTCGATCGTGTGGACGCCTTGCCGCCGCACGTCTCGATGGCCGCGCTGGTGATGGATAACGACACGCTCGAGATCAAGGCGTATGCGGGCTCGGCCGACTTCGGCGACGACTCGCGCGCCGCCCATGTCGACATGGTGCGTGCCGTACGCTCGCCCGGTTCCACGCTCAAACCGTTTCTTTACGGGATGGCGCTGGAGGATGGGTTGATCCATTCCGAGAGCTTGCTGCTCGACGTGCCGATGTCGTTTGACGGCTACGCGCCCGGCAACTTCCAGGCCACGTTCTCGGGCCCGATCAGTGTGGCCGAGGCCCTGCAGCGCTCCCTCAACGTGCCAGCCGTCGATCTGCTCGACCGCGTGGGGCCTGCGCGTTTCGCCGGCCGCTTGATGGCAGGCGGCCTCCCGCAGCGCCTGCCTGCCGGCGCGCAACCCAACCTGAGTCTCATCCTGGGCGGCGGCGGCACCACGTTGGAAGAATTGGTGGGCGCCTATCGCGGCCTGGCGCGCGATGGCCTGGCGGGCACGCCGCGCCTTTCGCCGCACGATCCGATGCGTGAATCCCGCATCCTGAGTGGGGGAGCGGCGTGGATCGTGCGCGATATTCTCGAAGGTGGGGGTAATCCCGATCGTCCGTTTTATGCAGCCGCATCCTCCGGTCGGCGCATCGCGTGGAAGACCGGTACCAGCTTCGGTTTCCGCGATGCCTGGGCCATCGGTGTGACGGACAAATGGACGTTGGGTGTGTGGGTCGGCCGGCCCGACGGCACGCCAAATCCCGGATTCTTCGGCGCCAACGTGGCCGCACCGTTGTTGCAAGACATCGTGGCCGCGTTGCCGGAAGGGTCTTTGCAGGCTCGCGTGCGACCCGACAGCGTGTCGGTGGCTACGGTATGCTGGCCGGGCGGCCAGCGGGTGGTGGTCGGACAGGCGTGCGCATCGCCGCGTGCGGCCTGGGCCTTGAATAGCACGGTTCCGCCCGCATTTGCAGGGTACGCGGAGGCAAACGAAGCGCCTCTGAGGTTGGTAGGCATATCCGAAGGTTCGCGGCTGCGACCCGTACCGGGCCTGGCGCAAGTGGATGTAAGCGTTCAGGCTGAGGGCGGCCGCGATACGTTATGGTGGATACTTGACGGCAAGGTGGTCGGGCAAACGCAAGCCGGCCAATCGTATACAGTGTCGTTAAGACAGAATGGTCGTTATGCACTGACCGTGATGGATCGGCAGGGGCGGTACGACCGGGTCAGTTTTGAAATCGCTGGCGTTGCGCCATGATCGGCATAGAATAGGATTCATCAATGCCATCATTTAAGCGGCGTTTTTTTCGGATGTGCTGTTTGTCCGCTTCGAAGTGTACGGAGGAAGCGTGATTTCCCAAGAGCTTGAAGTCAGCCTGCATATGGCTTTCGTCGAGGCCCGATCGGCCCGACACGAATTTATAACCGTCGAGCATCTGCTGCTGTCGTTGCTCGACAATGCCTCCGCGGTCGAGGTGCTGCGTGCGTGCGCCGCCAACATGGACGATCTGCGCCGTAACTTGCGCCAGTTCGTGAGCGAAAATACGCCCGTCATCCCCGCCGGTACCGAGGTGGACACCCAGCCTACGTTGGGTTTCCAGCGCGTGATACAACGCGCCATCATGCACGTTTCGGCGGGCGGCACGGGCAAGAAGCCCGTCACCGGTGCCAACGTTCTGGTCGCCATCTTCGGTGAAAAAGACTCTCATGCCGTGTATTACCTGCAACAGCAGGGTGTTACGCGTCTGGACGTCGTCAATTTCTTGTCGCACGGAATCACCAAGCAGCCCCAATCGGAAGCCGCAATGCCGCAGAAAGAGCCGCAAGCCAATGGTGAAGAGTCCGGCGAGTCGCGTCAGTCCGCGCTCGATCAGTTTGCGACCGATCTGAATGGTGCGGCCTTGGCCGGCAAGATCGATCCGCTGATTGGCCGCGAAAATGAGGTCGAGCGCGTGATCCAGGTGTTGTGCCGCCGCCGCAAGAATAATCCCTTGCTGGTGGGTGAGGCGGGCGTGGGTAAAACCGCGATTGCTGAAGGCCTGGCATGGCGCATCACGCGCGGCGAAGTACCTGAGATCCTGCAGGCCGCACAAGTCTATTCGCTGGACATGGGCGCCTTGCTGGCCGGCACCAAGTACCGCGGCGACTTCGAGCAACGCTTAAAGAGCGTGCTGAAGCAGCTGCGCGCCAATCCGGATGCGATTCTGTTCATCGATGAGATTCACACGCTGATCGGCGCGGGTTCTGCATCGGGCGGCACGCTGGATGCCTCCAATCTGCTCAAGCCGGCATTGTCCTCTGGACAGCTCAAATGCATCGGCGCCACCACGTACACCGAGTTCCGCGGCGTCTTCGAGAAGGATCACGCGCTGTCGCGCCGGTTTCAAAAGATCGACGTGCCGGAACCGAGCGTCGAGCAGACCGTTCAGATTTTGCGCGGTTTGAAGAGCCGTTTTGAAGAGCACCACAACGTGCGCTATTCGGCGGCTGCCTTGACGGCTGCTGCCGAGTTGTCGGCACGCCACATCAATGATCGCCATTTGCCGGACAAGGCGATTGATGTGATCGATGAGGCGGGCGCTGCGCAACGTCTGCTGCCGCGTTCGCGTCAGAAAAAGGTGATCGGCAAGACGGATATCGAGAATATCGTGTCGAAGATTGCCCGCATCCCGCCGCAGTCCGTGTCGAGCGACGATCGGAGCAAGCTTGCGACGCTCGAGCGCGATCTGGGTACGGTCGTGTTCGGTCAGGATGCGGCAATCGAAGCGCTGGCCGCAGCCATCAAGATGGCCCGGTCGGGGCTCGGCAAACCGGAACGGCCCATTGGTTCGTTTCTGTTTTCGGGTCCCACCGGCGTGGGCAAAACGGAAGTTGCTCGTCAACTCGCGTTCACGCTGGGCGTCGAGCTGGTCCGCTTCGATATGTCCGAGTATATGGAGCGGCATGCCGTTTCGCGTCTGATCGGTGCGCCTCCGGGCTACGTTGGTTTCGACCAGGGCGGTCTGCTCACCGAGGCCATCACCAAGCAACCGCACTGCGTGCTGTTGCTCGATGAGATCGAAAAAGCCCATCCGGACGTGTTCAACATCCTGCTGCAGGTGATGGATCACGGCGCGTTGACGGACAACAACGGTCGCAAGGCGGATTTCCGCAATGTGATCCTGGTGATGACCACCAACGCCGGTGCCGAAATGATGAGCAAGCCGTCCATTGGGTTCTCCAATGCACGGGTTGCCGGCGATGAGATGGGCGAGATCAAGCGGCTGTTTACGCCTGAGTTCCGCAACCGTCTGGATGCCATCATCCCGTTTGGTGCCTTGTCACGCGAAATCATCCTGCGCGTGGTCGACAAGTTCCTTATGCAACTGGAAGATCAGTTGCACGAGCGCCGCGTCGATTCGGTCTTTACCGACAAGCTGCGGGCACACTTGGCCAAGGTCGGTTTCGACCCGCTGATGGGTGCGCGTCCGATGCAGCGCCTGATCCAGGACACGATTCGTCGTGCGCTGGCGGATGAGTTGCTGTTCGGCAAGTTGGTCGATGGCGGTGTCGTCACGGTCGATCTCGACGACGACGATAAGGTCGTCCTGAGCTTTACCGAAAAGCCCAAGAAGTCGTCGCAAGAGCCTAACGACAAGCAGGAAGTTGAACTGGTCGACTGATGAGTGAAGCACCGCGACCCATGTCGCTGATTGCCTGCGAGCACTGCGGCAGCGTTTTTCAGCGACATGTGTTGTCGCGTGGAGAGACCGCCACCTGCACCCGATGCGCCACCCAGTTGTGGCGCTTCAGTGCTTTGGGGCCGCCGCAGTGGCTGGCGCTGGTCGTCACTGCCTTGATCGTGTTCGCCATTGCGAACGCGTTCCCCGTCGCATCCATGAGCGTGCAGGGCATGACGCAGGATGCAACCCTGCTCGATGCCATCTCAATCACGTGGCGGCAGGGGCACGAGATCGTGTCGATCATGACCGGGCTTGCCGGTTTTGCATTGCCGCTGTTTCAATTATTGCTGCTGGCCTGGGTGCTGCTGCCGCTCGCCGCGGGGCGTCGGGCGCCGGGATTCTCCACCGCGCTGCGCCTGCTGGGGGTACTTGGGCCCTGGTGCATGGTGCCGGTGTTCCTGCTGGGCGTATTGGTGTCGGTGGTGAAACTGGCCGGCATGGCGTCGGTGGCTCCGGGTGTCGGCCTGGGCGCCTTCTTCATCCTGACGATATTCTTGACGCTGGTGGGCCGGCTTTCGCCGCACACCATCTGGCATTACGCCGAAGAGGCCGGTGTGGCGGACGTCCATATGCCCGCGGCCGGGCCCGGCGAAGCACTGACCGGATGCCACGTTTGCGGTCAGGTGCAGGCGATCGCCGTTCCTCATGATCACAGCGACACGCATGGCGACGGCTTGGATACCGACAGCCCGGAAGCAACGGCTGCCCACCGTTGTATCCGCTGCAACGCGCACGTCCACTTCCGTAAACCCGATCATTTGACCCGCACGTGGGCGTTTTTGTTGGCCGCCGTGGTGTTGTATATCCCCGCCAATGTGTTGCCCGTCATGCAAATCGACAGCCTGCTGGGCGACAGTGCGCACACGATTCTGGGGGGCGTGATCGAACTCTGGCAGGGTGGTTCCTGGGATCTTGCTGCCATCGTTTTTGTGGCGAGCGTGGTGGTACCGATGACGAAATTGCTGTCGCTGGGGGTGCTGGCATGGAAAGTGCAGACGCGCACCGGCGGCAACCTGCGGCAGCGCACGCGGATGTACGAAATCGTGGAATTGATCGGCCAGTGGTCGATGCTTGATGTGTTTGTAGTCATTCTGCTGGCCGCTCTGGCGAATTTCCAGGGCTTCATGCAGATCAGTGCGGGAGCGGGCGCGGCCGCCTTCGGCATGGTGGTGATCGTCACGATGTTGGCAGCCATGAGTTTCGACCCTCGCCGGGCCTGGGACTATGCCACTGCCGAAGATTTGGAAGAGGCGCAGGCGGCCGATCCGAATGCCCGGTCTTCCGGTCTGGAAACGCCGTACGCGTAATGTGGTTTAGAGAGAAGAAGGACAATAGTGGCTGAATCACCTACGCCGCCGGACAAGGAACCGTCCGACGGCAGCGCGCAATCTCCTGCGCCAAGCGACACGAGGGCGACTGCCGATACGCATCCCCCACGTAACCTCACGCCTGCAACGGCGGCTAACCCGTCGGTCGTGCGCAAGAAGCGCCGCATGTCCTGGATCTGGTTGATCCCCATCGTTGCCGCGTTCGCCGGCTTTTCACTGGTATTGCGTACCTGGCTCGAGACGGGCCCACAGATCACCATCACATTCGAATCTGCAGATGGCCTGGAAACCGGTAAAACCCAGATTCGCTACAAAGAAGTGAATATCGGCACGGTCAACAAGATCCGTCTGAGCGAGGACCGCAGCAAGGTCATCGTCACCGCCGACATCACCAAGGACGCCTCCAGCCTTGCACGCGAGGGCACCAATTTTTGGGTGGTGCGACCGCGCTTGGGCTTGAGCGGCGTGTCCGGCTTGGGCACATTGTTGTCAGGGGCCTACATCGGCACGGACGCGAAAGAGGGCGCGCCCGAATCGTTGGGCGCCACCAAAACCGAGTTTGTGGGTCTGGAGACGCCGCCTGAGGTGACGTATGACCGTCCGGGCAAGCGCTTTACACTCAGCTCACGCGACCTGGGCTCACTGGATGTGGGCTCGCCGGTGTACTACCGCCGTATTCAGGTGGGTCGAGTGATCGGCTATCAACTGGACGAGAGCGGTCGCACGGTCAATGTGCAAATCTTCGTCGACGCCCCGAATGACAAGTTCGTCACGACCGACACGCGTTTCTGGAACGCCAGCGGCGTGGACTTCTCAGTGAACGCCGAGGGCTTCAAGGTCAGCACGCAGTCATTGCTGTCGGTGGCCATCGGTGGTGTGGCGTTTGAAACGGTGGAAGAAAACGCACAGCCTGCGCCCGCCAACAAGAAATTCGATCTCTTCGCCACCGAGACGGCGGCGAAAGCCAAGCCGGACGGCGAGGTGTTCCCGATCCGCATGCGCTTCGACCAGTCCATTCGTGGCCTCGCCGTGGGTGCACCGATCGACTTCAACGGCGTCACGTTGGGCTCGGTGTCCGGCATTACGTTGGACTTCGACAACAAGACCAAACGCTTCTTTGCCATTGTCGATGCGGATCTGTTCCCGCAACGACTGGGTGGCGTGTACGAGCGCATGCGGGCCATGGCCGAACGCGAAGACGCCGAAGCGGGTGGCGGCTTGCCGGGCGATCGTCTGTTGCGGGCGATGGTCGATAACGGTTTGCGCGCGCAGCTGCGCACGTCGAACCTGCTTACCGGGCAGTTGTATGTGGTGTTGGGCGTGTTCCCGGGTACCAAGCCGGTGGAATACAAGTCGACCAATCCGATGTCGATCCCCACGGTGCCGGGCAGCCTGGATCAGTTGCAGCAGCAGATCACCAACATCGTCGACAAGATCGAAAAGATCCCGTTCGACAAGATTGGCGAAGAACTGCGTAGCACCTTGGCGAGCACCTCGCGCGTGATGAACCGTCTCGACAAGCAGGTGGCACCCGAGGCAACGGCGGTGCTGAAGGAAGCCCGCAAGTCGCTGAGCGATCTGAGCCGTCTGATGTCGCCGGATTCGTCGATCCCGATCAACACCGAGAAGGCCATGCAGGAACTGACGCGCGCTGCCCGTTCGCTGCGCAACCTGTCCGACTACCTGCAAGCCAACCCCGAGTCGCTGATTCGCGGTCGGGGCGATGACGACATTCCCGGCGCGGGCCGGGTCAGGAACTGATGATGACGACGCTGTTTTCCGCTTTTCGCGCCGGGCGCCGTATCGCCGGAGTGGGTGGCACCATCGCTGCCGCACTGCTGATTGCCGGCTGCGCCTCCTCGCCCACCGCCAACTACTACACGTTGGTGCCCGCCGCTCAGCCACGCTCGGCGCCGGCCGGTGGGGCACCAGGGTATCTGATTGAAGTCCTGCCGGTGTCCGTGCCGTCGCAGGTCGATCAGCCGCAGATCATGCTGCGCGATGCGGCGGGTTCGATCACGCCGCGATACTCCGAGCGCTGGACGGCACCGCTATCGGACGAACTGCACGATGCCTTGGCTGACGGGCTCACGCGCTCCCTGGGCGTGCTGGACGTGGATTCGGTCAAGCCCGGGCGTGAGGACCCGGTCTGGCGCGTTCAAACCTCGGTCAATCGCTTTGACTCGGTGCTGGGCGACGCGGCGATTGTGGATGCCACGTGGCGCTTGCGGCCCATCAACATCGCAGGGCCGGTGTTGCTTTGCCGCACGCAGGTTCGCGTCGCGGCCGACGGTCCCGGGATCGACGGGTTGGTGCGCGCGCATCAGACCGCCGTACAGGATCTTGCGCTCACGATTGCTGGTGCCATTCGCAACGGCGCACGCACGGCGCCCACCGGCGTAGGCAGCGCCCAGGTATCGGGCTGCCACAGTTCCGCGTCATAGGTGGAACATCGGGTTGTACCTTCCGGAACAGAGGGTTAACCACTAATAGTCAAGGGTTGTACCGGCCTGTAAGATGGTGGTTTACTTTTAGCTGCTTCTTACAGGTTTCGAATGGCCACCTCCACATTGGGCGTCAAGGTTGACGATGCACTGCGCGATCGCCTGCGTGACGCTTCCGAACGTTTAAAGTGCACCCCGCACTGGCTGCACAAGCAAGCCCTGATCGCCTACATCGAGCGCATCGAGCGCGGCCAATTGCCGCCCGAGATCGCCCATCTCGGCACAGAAGCCGAGATCGCTGCTGCCCATGAAGCCGACGAACCTGTCGCAGCCATCACCCCGCCATTTTTCGAGTTCGGCCAGGATGTGCAGCCGCAGTCCGTGCTGCGCGCCGCCATCACGGCGGCCTACCGCCGCCCGGAGCAAGAGTGCGTGCCGCTGCTGCTGGGGCAGGCCAAGATGCCGCAACCCGAGAAAATTCACGCTATTGCCGAGCGTCTGGTCAAAGCGTTGCGCGGCAAGCGCACCGGGGGCGGCGTTGAAGGCCTGATTCAGGAATTCTCGCTTTCCAGTCAGGAAGGCGTGGCACTGATGTGCCTGGCCGAAGCGCTGCTGCGGATCCCCGATCGCGCCACGCGCGATGCGCTGATTCGCGACAAGATCTCGCACGGCGACTGGAAGTCGCACATGGGCGGTTCGCCGTCGTTGTTCGTCAACGCCGCCACCTGGGGCCTGATGCTCACGGGTAAGTTGGTGGCCGTCAACAGCGAGCAAAGCCTGTCGCGCGCGCTCACACGCTTGATCTCCAAGGGCGGCGAGCCGCTCGTGCGCAAGGGCGTGAACATCGCCATGCGCATGATGGGTGAACAATTCGTGTCGGGTCAAACGATCTCCGAAGCGCTCGCCAATAACCGCAAGATGGAGGCCAAGGGCTTCCGCTATTCCTACGACATGCTGGGCGAAGCGGCCACCACGGCCGAGGACGCCGAGCGTTACTACGCTTCGTACGAGCAAGCCATCCACGCGATCGGTAAGGCCGGCGCGGGCCGCGGTATTTATGAAGGCCCGGGCATCTCGATCAAGTTGTCGGCCCTGCACCCGCGATATTCGCGCTCGCAGTACGACCGCGCGATGACCGAGCTGCTGCCGCGTGTGAAAGCGCTCACGCTGTTGGCCCGCCACTACGACATCGGCTTGAACATCGATGCCGAAGAAGCCGACCGCCTGGAAATCTCGCTCGACCTGCTCGAAGCGCTGTGCTTCGATGCCGATCTTGCCGGCTGGAACGGTATCGGTTTCGTGATCCAGGCCTACCAGAAGCGTGCACCCTTCGTGATCGATTATGTGATCGATCTGGCCAAGCGCAGCCGTCACCGCCTGATGATTCGCCTGGTGAAGGGCGCCTATTGGGACAGCGAAATCAAGCGCGCCCAGATCGATGGCCTTGAAGGCTATCCCGTGTATACCCGCAAGGTGTACACCGACGTCGCTTACCTGGCGTGCTCGCGCAAACTGCTCGCAGCGCCCGAAGCGGTGTACCCGCAGTTCGCCACGCACAACGCGTACACGCTGGCTGCCGTTTATCAGTTGGCCGGCCAGAACTACTATCCCGGCCAGTACGAATTCCAGTGCCTGCACGGCATGGGCGAAGGCCTATACGATGAAGTCGTGGGTCCGCTCGCCCAGGGCAAGATGAACCGCCCGTGTCGCATCTATGCGCCCGTGGGTACGCACGAAACGCTGCTCGCTTACCTGGTGCGTCGCCTGCTTGAAAACGGGGCGAACACCTCGTTCGTCAACCGCATTGGCGACGAGTCCGTGCCGATCGACGAACTCATTGCCGACCCCGTCGACAGTGCCGCGCGCATCGTGCCGCTGGGCGCCCCGCACGACAAGATTCCGCTGCCGCGCGACCTCTACGGCACGCCGCAGTCCGGCGCCCGCGCCAATTCTGCCGGCCTGGATCTCAGCAACGAACATCGCTTGAGCTCGCTGGCTGCCGCCTTGCTCGCCAGCGCCGCCGCACCGTGGCGTGCGCAGCCGCTCGTGGGCGACGCCTCAGTCGCCTGGGATGATGCCCGCGCCAATGCCGTGCTCAACCCCGCCGATCATCGCGACACCGTGGGCTATGTGATCGAAGCCACGGAAGAAGAGGCCGCGGCCGCCTTGCGCCACGCGGCGCAAGACGCACCGATGTGGCAATCGACACCGGTGGCCGAGCGCGCGCTGTGCCTGCGCCGTGCCGCGCAGTTGCTCGAATCGCAAATGCAGACGCTGCTCGGGCTGATCGTGCGCGAAGCCGGCAAGTCCTTGCCCAACGCCATCGCCGAAGTACGCGAAGCCGTGGACTTCTTGCGCTACTACGCCGACCAGGCCGAGCGCGAGTTCGACAATGCCACGCACCGCCCCTTGGGCACCGTGCTGTGCATCAGCCCGTGGAACTTTCCGCTCGCCATCTTCATGGGGCAGGTCAGTGCCGCATTGGCTGCCGGCAACACGGTGATCGCCAAGCCCGCCGAGCAAACGCCGCTCATCGCCGCTCGCGCCATCAGCATCCTGCGCGAGGCCGGCGTGCCGGCCGGTGCCGTGCAACTGCTGCCGGGCCGCGGTGAAACCGTGGGTGCTTGGCTCGTTGCACGCCCCGAAGTGCGCGGCGTGATGTTTACCGGCTCCACCGACGTGGCCCGCATCATTTCGCGCAGCCTGTCCACGCGCCTGGACGACTTCGGTCAAACCATTCCGCTCATCGCGGAAACGGGCGGCCAGAACGCCATGATCGTCGACTCATCTGCGCTCACCGAGCAAGTTGTGTTCGACGTGCTCAGCTCGGCCTTCGATTCCGCCGGCCAACGCTGCTCCGCGCTGCGCGTGCTGTGTGTGCAGGAAGACAGCGCCGATACGGTACTCACGATGCTGCGCGGCGCCATGCGCGAACTGAAAGTGGGCAACCCCGATCATCTGTCCATCGACGTAGGACCCGTGATCGACAACGACGCCCGCCAAGGCATCGACCGCCACATCAGCACCATGAAAGCCGCGGGCCGCCGCGTCGATCAAATCGCCTTGCCCGCCACGTGCAAGCAAGGCACGTTCGTCGCGCCCACACTCATCGAAATCGAGAATTTCGGCGCACTTGAGCGTGAAGTGTTCGGCCCGGTGCTACATGTGCTGCGCTACAAGCGCGACGGCTTGAACGCCCTGCTGGACGACATCAACAGCTCGGGCTACGGCCTCACCTTCGGCGTGCACACGCGCCTGGATGAAACCGTGGCCCACGTGACCTCGCGCGTTCACGCTGGCAACCTGTACGTCAATCGCAACATCGTGGGTGCGGTAGTGGGCGTGCAGCCGTTCGGCGGGGAAGGGCTCTCGGGTACAGGTCCCAAGGCGGGCGGTCCGCTGTACATGTACCGCTTGCTGGCCACGCGACCGCCGGGCTTGCCGCCTGTGGCCCAACCGGTATCGCCGCTTGTAGAACCCTTGGCGTTGCCTGGCCCTACCGGTGAGAACAACCTGTATCGCTGGGTGCCGCGCGGCACGGTGCTCTGCGTGGCGGATACCGAAGCGGGCGCGAAAGCGCAGTGGGCGGCGGTGTCGGCTACCGGTAATGCGGCGATCTTTGTGAATACCGCTGCGGGTCAGGCATTTGTGAAAAGCTTGCCAGCGCAGGGCGATCGCAAGGTTCGGGTTGAACCGGAGAGCGCGATCGATACGGCAGCATTCGATGCGGTGCTGTTTGAAGGCGACGGCGATACGCTTTGCACGCTGAACGCGAGAGTCGCCAAGCGTGATGGCGCGATTGTGGCCGTGCAGGGTCTGACGGCGGATGCGCTTGCGAATGGTGCCGGTTATGTGATGGACCGATTGATTCACGAGCGATCGGTGAGCATCAATACGGCAGCAGCGGGGGGGAATGCGAGTTTGATGTCGATTGGATAAATCACTGATTCAGGGCCCTCAGACGGCAGCCGTTCGGCTGCCGTTTTTTTATGGACTGTGGCGTGGCGATGATCAAGAGGGTCGTCATCTTCCATCAATGGCGCCGCGCGCAAGCAAAGTCGATCACGTAGCGATAGGGCGCTCGCGTTTTTCCAGCGGTCTTCGCAATCTGCACCGCCGAGCCCGGTTGAATGACTTCGATCTCGGGCTTGATGTCATGCGCGACGCAATAGTTGACGACCGCTTGCGTCTCGGCCACGCTTCCTCCCGTCGACTCAGCGATACCGCGTCGGCCGCGAGGCATATCGGGCACCGGAAAATCCTGCAGCGCTTCGGTCGTCCCGAGATTGATCAGCGTGCCGTTCAACTTGAGCAGTGCCATGAAATCCGATACCGAATAGGACTGCGGCACCGTCGATATCAATAAATCGAATCGGCCGCTCAATCTGGTGAACGCATCTTCATCGTTCCACAGCACCGCTTCACGCGCACCGAAACGCAACGCGTCCGTTTGCTTCTCGGGTGATGTGGTGAACACGGTCACACTGGCGCGACGCGCGGCGGCGAGTTTCACCGCGAGGTGTCCCAGTCCGCCCATACCGATGACGCCCACATGCTGACCAGGCTCCAGCTTCCAGTGTGTCATCGCCGAATACACAGCGACGCCTGCTCCCAGAAGAGGCGCAATGGCGGACAGATCGGCAGTGCCCGGAATGCGTATCGCAAACGGCTCCGTGACGACGACGTGTGTTGCCGAGGTGCCGAACAAACGTATCGGATGGCGCGCGTGCTGATAGTCGATCGTCGATGTCGGACCATGCAGGCAGTATTGTTCAAGGCTCTGAGAGCAATGATCGCAGTGCCCGCACGATGCGGCCAGTGCTCCCACACCCACGATGTCGCCGCAAGAGAACGACGACACATCTCGGCCGCTTGCGACGATGCGTCCAATGGTCTCCGGGCCGAGCAGGGGTTCGATGAGGGCGTCAGGAGCGGTCAGCCGCCTAAATTCGAGATCGGCCGGCCGAATGCTGGCATATATCACCTCGATCAGAATTTCGTTGTGTGCCAATCCTGTGCTGGCGATTGGTGCACGGCCCCGTGGCGGTGGCGAAGTGCCGCGCACGTCCGCCGCGTGCGTCACCTCGGTGTTGAACGTGCTCGAAAACTCGAACCTGTGTGCGCGCATGGGAAAAAGCTCCTTGTTGGGCGTTCGTCCTGCGATGAGATCGACTTTCAGCGACGTCATCCAGTCGAAAGATCATCAATGCATCGAGGACGACATTTGGTATGGGTTCGACTTTACGCAAGCGCGACTGACGCGAACTGGACATCGAACCGACATTTCTGTCAGCTTCTTCGCGCCTGACAGAAATGTCCGCCAGCCGTCATGTTGAGGTCAGTGACGGATCCATAAAGTGAGCGCCTCAGAACACGTCTTCTGCGTGTTGCCGCCATCAGGCCCCTCATCTTGACGGAGATCATGTGAAGAAAATCAGATTCAGGAACTTCATTCCCGCCGCCCTCGTCGGCCTCATTGCGATGGGCTCGGCGAGCGCGCAGTTTCAAGCGTCGGCGCCGGTGCAACCGGCGAGTGAGCCCACGCGCGAAGCGGTGAAAGCCGACTTACGGGCGTGGAACGCCGCGGGTTTGGGCGATGCGTGGCGCACCGAGAGCACGCCGAATATCGACGGCCCCGAGTATCGCGCGATGTATCAGCACTACATCGAACTGAGTGCGAAGCAGGTCGGCGGTGCCGCTCAGCAGCAGCCTTCGCGTCAACCGCGATAAATCATTCGAGACGCACGCGACTGGCGATCATCTCGCTACGGAGAAAGACGCATGAGAAAAGAAATCTGCGGCGCGGTATTCGGCGCTGTTGCATGGTCCGGCGCACAGGCTGCCGAGAGTACCGTCACGCTATACGGACTTGTGGACGTGGGGGTTGGATATGAATCTGTGGACGGTCCGAATGGCTTTTAACAAAGCCGTGTGGGATTGGTCGACGGCGTCAACAGCGGGTCGCGGTTCGGCATGCGCGGTGTGGAACAACTTGGCAATGGCACGCGTGCACTCTTCAACCTCGAGGCGGGTTTCAATCCGAGCAGCGGGCAGTCCGGGCAGGGTGGGCGATTGTTCGGCCGGCGTGCAACGGTGGGATTCGCCAACGATAGCTGGGGCACGATCGAAGTGGGGCGGCGCACCAACCTGGCCTCGGACTGGATCGGCGATGTGGTGAGTCCCTTCGGCACATCGTTTCGCACGGCCAATATCGGCACGACCATCAGTGCCGCCAACACCATGAGGTTGGACAATCTGGCCATGTATCAGTCGCCATCGATCGCCGGCATTCAATTTGGCGTGGGCTACAGCTTCAATGCCGACTCAACACGCACGAACGACAATGGTCAGCAAACCGGTTTCGGCACCGGCGACAACAATCGTTTGCTGACTACGGCGGTGCGCTACAGCAATGGGCCGGTATATGCGGCTGCGGCGTACGATCGGTTCACGCCCACGAATGCTGCCATCGGCGGGCAATCGGACGCTCGAATCGAGTCCCTCATCTTGGGCGGCACGTACGATTTCCAAGTGGTGAAGCTTGGTTTGGCGTGGGGGCAGACCCGCGACGGTTGGTTCATCGGGCAGAACATGGGCACCACGCCAAATCGCGGCGATTACAGCGATCTCGGCACGTTCGCGCTGCGACGTGGGTTCAAGGCGAACGCCACGATGGTGGGGGCGACGGTGCCGTTCGGTAGTGCAACGTCGGTGCTGTCGTCGTGGCAGCGGTCGGATCCGAACTCGGCGCGATTGACCGGTGACGACGCCACAATGAATATCTACAGTGTGGGCCTGACGCACAATCTGTCTCAGCGCACGAACCTGTATGCGTACACGTCGTACGGCGATAACTATGCGTTCAATCGCGATGCGAGGAACCGCACCGTGGTCGCTGGCGTGCGACACCGTTTCTAGGTCTTCCGTCAGGCCCGCCCGAAGTCATGCAGGCCCGATCGAAGCCATGCCGGCCCGATCGAAGCCATGCGGGCCCGATCGAAGCTGACAATTTTGTCAGGCAAAAGTCAGTGAGCTGTCGCCGTGAGTGGCGTATTCTTTTTTGCTGATGATCAACCCCTTGGCGCACGCCCGTTCGGCGCGCGCATTTTGCTGGCAGGCTTCGTTGTGCGTGTACTCGTCGTTGAGGATGAAGAAAAGACGTCCACCTACATTCACCGTGGGCTGACCGAGATTGGCTATACCGTCGATGTTGCATCCACCGGCATCGACGGTCTTCATCTCGCGCTCGAGTTCGACTACGACGCCATTGTGCTGGACCTGATGCTTCCTGGCTTGAACGGCTACAGCGTGGTGGAGCAACTGCGCCGCCGCAAGTCGACGCCGGTGATCATGTTGTCCGCTCGCGGCGACGTTACCGATCGCGTGACTGGATTGCAGAAAGGAGCGGACGACTATCTGCCAAAGCCTTTTTCGTTCACCGAACTTGTCGCCCGCCTGCAAGCCTTGACGCGACGGCAGGGGGCGGGCCTGGAATCGACCACCTTGCAGGTCGAGGATTTGACGATCGATTTGCTCGCGCGACGTGTTGCCCGCGCCAACGACCGCCTTGAATTGACCGCGAAAGAGTTTTCGCTGTTGAGTCTGCTTGCCCGGCATCAAGGGGAAGTGCTCTCGAAACTCATGATCGCCGAACAGGTCTGGGATATGAATTTCGACAGCGACGTGAACGTTGTGGAAGCCGCGATCAAACGACTCCGCGTGAAGATCGACGCCCCGTATAGCAATAAGTTGCTGCACACGGTAAGAGGAATGGGTTACGTACTGGAAGCCCGCTTGAACACTGGCGGCAAAGCATCAGCATGATGCGCCGCAACTCCATTGCCTGGCGCATGGCCGCCATGTTTGCGGTGACGGCGGCAGTCGTATTTTCGGGCGTCGCCTACTTTTCGTATAACGTGCTCTCCAATTCGGTGCGCAATCAGGTGCGCGCCGAGTTGGCTTTTCATCATTCGATTTTGCTGCCGTTCATCTCCGAGCGTGACACGCCTGCGGAATGGGAGGCCGTGCGCAAGAAGTTGGACGGTATGGCGCCCGAAGTCGGGAGAGTTCGTTACTGGATTCAATGTAAGGATCCCACCTACCGATACGGTGGCCTTGCTGAACGGGATGGACTGGATGTGAACGGCGCCTTGCCGGTAGATGATTTTGGCTTTACCAAAGACGGCAATCCGCCAAAGATCTGGGGCGTAATGGTTCGGACGATTCCGGCAAGCGCAGGGCGGCCTTCGCTCGCGTTCGCGGTTGCGCTCGATGCGACGGATTACGTCCACACCAAGGAAGAATTCCAGCGCGTCATGCAAATCACGTCCGCGCTCGGCATCTTGCTGGTGGCGGTGTTCGGATACTGGATTGCCAAGTTGGGGTTGGGACCCGTCCGCAAGCTTGGCGAGCAGGCCAATGCGCTGCCCCCGAAGGATCCGCGCAAGCGTTTGAACGTCGAGCATTTGCCGACCGAGATTCGCGAGCTTGCCGTGTCCTTCAATAATGCGCTGGCGCGGCGGGAAGCGGCCTGGCGCCAGCTTGAAGGGTTCAATGCGGATACGGCGCACGAGTTGCGCACGCCACTGACGAATCTGATCGGACAAACCCAGGTGGCGCTTGCCAATCCGCGTAGCGTTGACGAGATGCGGGATCTGCTTGCGTCCAATCTGGAAGAGCTCGATCGCATGAGCAATATCGTCAACGACATGCTGTTTCTGTCGCGTGCGGATAATGGCAGCCGGGCGGCTGATCTGGACGAGGTGTCACTGAAGATTGAGGCCTGCAAAACAGCCGAGTATCTGGAACACCTTTTTCTCGACGCACGGTTGACGGTGCGCATCGTGGGGGACGCGCAGGCACGCGTCGACCGGCGCTTGTTCCACCGCGCGCTCGCCAATCTGCTGTCGAACTGCACACAATATGCCGATCCGGATAGTGAGGTGGTCGTGTTGATCGACACGACGACCGAGCACGTCAGAATCTCGGTATCCAATGAAGGTAAGCAAATCCCGGTGGATCAGAAACCGCGTTTATTCGAGCGGTTCTATCGCGGCGACGACGCGCGTACCCGCAGTGGCTTGCATCACGGCCTGGGCCTATCCATCGTGCGGGCGATCGCCAATATGCATGACGGCGATGTGTTCTTGAAAAGTGCCAATGGGATCAACACCTTCGGCTTCACCCTTTGCCGCGATATACGGCAGGCCGCAGCCTAAGCACGAACGTTGAAGCGGCTGGCCGGCTGGTGTGGAAGCGATTCCTGATCGCTGATGGGGCGATGTGCGTACATCGGCGTGACGCCGGCCTATCCGAGTACCGTGTCGGCCAACAAGTAAACGTCCAGCACGATAATCGCCCCGGTCGTGAACACGGCCATCGCTGCCCATGTTCTGGCCAGCACGAACTTGCCCATCACGTCGCGGCGCATGGCCAGCCAGGTAAGCGGTATCAATGCGAACGGCAACGCCAAACTCAAAATGACCTGGCTCAGCACCAGCAGGTTATCCGGGTCGCGGCCCCCGTTTTCGATCAAGAGCCCGATCGCCGCCATGGCTGCAATCACCCGTGTGATAACGGCGCGCCGATTATCCGAGACCGCCCGCGATGCGAATCCGCTGGACAGCACCCGGCCGGCAAGCACACCGGTAATCGTCGAGCTTTGACCCGCGGCATACAGCGCCACGGCGAATACGATTGCCGCGCCCATGCCCAACGTCTGCCCGATCGCAGTGTGAGCGGCATCGAGGCTCGACACCGGAACGAGCGATCCCGACAACGACGCCGCTGCCACGATCATGATCGCAGCGTTGATGAGCATCGCGACGGTGAGGCAAACCAAGGTGTCCATTTTGGCCAGGCGCATGGCGATGGCACGCGACATGTCGGTGAGGCCCCGGCCTTGGGCGGCAAGCGAACCAGAGTGCAAATACAGGTTATGGGGCATCAAGGTGGCGCCCAGGATGCCCAACGCGATCATGAAGCCGCGCGAGTCGGAGAGGGCGCTTCCAGGTTGGGCAGCTTCTGTCGCCACTTGCGTCCACTCCGGGTTCGCCTTGAAGAGCAGATACACGAACGATGCGGCGACCACAGCGAGTAGCACGGCAACAATTTTCTCGTGGCGCTCGGCGCGGCCACGGGCGATCACAAGTACGGTAAGCGTACCGACCGCGGTGACGGCGACGCCGCTGATGAGCGACATGCCGAAAAGCAGGCGAAGCGCAATGGCGCCGCCGATGAGTTCGGCCAGGGCGGTGGCGAGAATGGCTGCTTCGCCCGCGATCCAGGAGGCGCGCGACACACCGCGTGGTAAATGCCGCGCTGTGAGCGTGGCGAGATTTTCGCCCGTGGCCAAGGCCGTGCGCGACACGAGCACCTGAAAGCCCATCGCGATGAGGGCTGAGAGAATGACGATGGAAAGCAGGGCGTAGCCGAAGCCGCTGCCGCCAGCGATGTCCGTTGCCCAATTGCCCGGGTCGATGTAACCCACAGCCACAAGCAAGCCTGGTCCGACCACGCGGGCCAGATTGGGCGAAATTTTGCGGGTGGCGCTTGCGCTGCTGCCGGCAAGAGCAAAAATGAAGGAGGGCATGCGGACGTCCAGGAGAGGCTCGGTGATTGTGCGGTTTGGCGTGCTGAACGTCTAATTAATTGAATTCTGGTTAACGATAGTTTTTAACGATGCTACCGCAACGACGTGCGGCTGGAGATTGGTACAGGGCGTTGATCCGTACGGCAAAGCGGTTGATCGAAAGAGAAATACTGCGATTGCACGCCGCGACTCGAAATGACCCCGGCCACTTACAAATCTGGCAAGTCGGAAGAGGCAAGATCGAAAACGCCCGCGATCGCGCGGGCGCTTGTTTCAAACCTTGAGTAGCGGCCAATGCCGCCACGCGATTCGATCAGGAAGCCAGTTTGGCGTCCATGGTGATCTTGGCGTTAAGCACCTTGGACACCGGGCAGCCGGCCTTGGCCTTGTTGGCGGCTTCTTCAAACGCCTTGGCATCAGCACCGGGAATGGTCGCCACAACCGTCAGGTGGATCGCGGTGATGGCAAAGCCGTCATCCAGCTTGTCCAGGGTGACTTCAGCTTTGGTCTCGATCTTGTCGGCCTTGAGCTTGGCTTCACCGAGAATCATCGAGAGGGCCATCGAAAAGCAGCCGGCGTGTGCGGCGCCGATCAGTTCTTCCGGGTTGGTGCCCGGTGCGCCTTCGAAGCGCGTGTTGAAGCCGTAGGGCTGCGCCTTGAGCGCGCCGCTTTCGGTCGAAATCTGTCCTTTACCCGTCTTCAGGTCGCCTTGCCAAACTGCGGATGCGTGTTTTTTCATGCGAAACTCCTTGGTTGAAATGCGGCGGGGGTCGTCACGCTCGCTGTAGTTGAACCCGTAAATCGTTAGCACGTGCCATGCCGGACAGGGGCAGGCGCGACTGGCGCCCTGTGGAAAGAATATGCTCTCTTTGAATGCGCAACTTACCGCTCAAGGCCTGTCCTTTGAGCGTCTGGTACCGGCACTGGATGCCGCTTTCGCGGCCCCCTTGGATGTACCGGCGCGGCATGTGCACGATATTTCGGTGGGTGGCACGCATGGCACGTCGCTGATCATGCCCGCCTGGAATGCCGACGGGTATTACGGGGTGAAGATCATCAACATCTTTCCCCAGAATGGCGCAGCTGGATTGCCCGGCTTGCACGCCACATACACATTGTTCGACGCGCGTACGGGGGTGCCGCTGGCGCAACTCGATGGCGATATCTTGACGTCTTATCGCACGGCGGCGGCCGCAGCCTTGGGTGCGCGATATCTCTCCCCCGCGCATTCGAAAACGCTGCTGGTACTGGGCACGGGGCGCATTGCGCAGTTGCTCCCCGAGGCCATGCGCAGCGTGCGTCCGATCGAACGGGTGCTGGTGTGGAACCACCGGCCGGAGAGTGCGGCGCGCTTTGTGGATACCTTGAACGCTGCCGGTTGGCAAGCTGAGGTGGCGCCTGAACTCAGCGAGGCCGTGCAGACCGCGGATATCGTGAGCTGCGCGACGCTGTCGGAAACGCCGTTGGTGAAAGGCGAGTGGTTGCGGCCCGGCACGCATCTGGATCTGATCGGCAGCTTCAAGCCGGTGATGATCGAGAGCGATGCGGCGTGCTTTGAGCGGGCGCGCGATCAAGTCTTTGTGGATACGTTCGAGGCGCTGAAGAAGTCGGGCGATTTGCTGCAGGCGATCGAGGCCGGTGCGCTGGCGGTCGATGGGATTGCGGGAGACTTGCATGCGCTTGTCAGCGGGCAGTCGACGGGACGACGGGATGATGCGGCGATCACGATCTTCAAAGCGGTCGGAAATGCGATCGAGGATCTGACAGCGGCGCAGGCGGTATATGAGGCGAGTAACTCGTAGCCACTTGTTGGATTGCATCGGCACGTGACGCAATCGATCAGCCTTCAACGGCCGAGTCGACGTGAAAATGGGATTGAGGCGTCGGTAATCTAGCCGCGTCGTAGCGGTCAATGATTTGGATTCGTGTGAGCGAAGACGATCTGGCGATCGTAATGCTTCACCCTCTCGGTGCCAAGACGTCGGTCCCACACGGCTTGGCGCTATTATCGCGCAACGCCACGCTCCAGGGGGGCGCATTACCGTTATCAGGGGGTCACGTCGTCGTCGTGAGAAAATCGTGCAGCGCGTCCACAAGCCATTGCGGTTTTTCTTCGGGGATGTAGTGCCCGCAATCCGGCACTACGCCGCCGGTCACGTTGACCGCCAGCGGCGTGATCGCATCGAATAGATCCGGCGCGCTACCTTTCTCGCCGCCGAGGGCGAGTACCGGCATTGTCAGCCGGCGATCGCGCAGCGACGCATTCTGCACAACGTCTTCATCGACCGCACGGTAATAGCCCAGCATGCCACGCAAGCCGCCGGGCTGACGATAAACCCGTTCGTACTCGTCAATGTCGGCAGCCGTGAACACGCCAGGCTGATTGGCCGTCTTGCGGTTGAAGAACCATTCGATCAGAGTGCGTTCGCGGCCGGTGAGCAAAGCCTCTGGCAAATCGGGAATCGTATTGAAGAGGAAATGCCAACTCTTCCAGTTCTCCGGACCAAGCACGATCGCCGATCTTAAAGTGACGCCCGGGATATTGGCGTCCAGTAACACCAACTTTTGAACCTCCCGCTCATATCGCGCCGCATAGGGGTAAGCCACCCATGCGCCGATATCGTGTCCCACGAGCGCATAGGAACTCAATTCCATGGCCGTCAGCAATGCATGCAGTCGTTCGCCGGTGGTGAAAGTATCGTACCCCCCTGCGGGTTTATCGGAATCGCCTTGACCGGGCAAGTCGATGGCCACCACGTGGTAGTTCGCGGCGAGTAGTGGCATGACGCGCCGCCAGGCGTACCAGCTTTGCGGAAACCCGGCGAGCAGGACAACGGTGGGCCCGACACCGCCTTCGACTACGTGGCAGCGTACGCCTGCAGTCTGCACAAAGCGATGATGGAATATCCGGCCCGAAAGCATCAACACGTTCGCTTCTATGTCTGCCATTTGCTGTGCGATCAGTGCGGTCATTGCTTGTTCTCTTTTGAGAAGTTGCGCTGGTGCTGAGGACGTGGCGCGGTGAATAGGATTTCCGCGGGTGCTTATGAGTCATCCTAGACAGCCCGGCGTCATTGATCCAATGGATTATCAGTATCTGTTAAATTGATCTCATGAATCTTGGGTCAATGGATCTCAACTTGCTTGTCGCATTCGAAGCGCTTTACGACACGCGAAGCGTGACGTTGGCCGGTCAGCGGCTCAATCGTGCACAACCGTCAGTCAGTAACGCATTGAGCCGCTTGCGAGGCATTTTCGACGATGAACTGTTCATTCGCACGGCGGATGGCATGTTGCCGACGGAGCGGGCGCAAGCCCTCATGCCTGCAATTGCACAGGCGCTCGACCACATCCGCGCAGCACTCGCGCCCACGGTGCCGTTCGACCCACTTTCGGCGCGGGGACGGCGATTTACGATTGCCGCCACCGACTACGCCGATATCGTGCTGCTGCCGCCTCTAATGGCTGTGCTGCGCCGTGAGGCGCCGGACATCGACGTCCGTGTGACGTCACTTCATCGCGCCACGGTCTGCGATCAACTCGATCGCGCTGCCGTGGATATTGCGATTGGCGGTCACTTTTCGCCGCCGAAACGCATGGTGACGGAGCCGCTCTACACGGAACGTTTCGTGTGCATTGCCGATCGGCGGCATCCCAGGTTGCGTGACCGCATGCTCGACCTGCAAAAGTATCTGGCGCTGCCGCATGCACTGTTCGTGCCGAGTGACGACGGCTCGACGAGGGGTATGGTGGATGGGCGACTGGATCGCCTTGGCTGCCGACGACGCGTCGCGGCGACGTTCTCTCATGTGGTGGCGTTGCCGTACGCCGTGCGGGGAACCGACTTGATTGCCACCATTGCCGAACGCGTGGCGGGCATGCTCGCACTTGCAGGCGTGATGACGCTGCCGGTGCCTGAAGCACTAGGCGATACAAGCTTTTCCGTGGATATGGTCTACAGCCGGGGTAGCCAGGCGGAAGCCGGTGCGGCGTGGCTGCGGCGATGCGTGCACAACGCGGTCGCGAATTTGCCTGACGCCAACGGCCAATGATCTTCGTTTCAGATTGGCCGCGGATGTCCCAGGTGGGCCGCGCGCCGATTCAGGCAAAATGCGGGCTGTCTCCTTATCTCTCTTGCCGTCGAGGTTTTCATGTTGCGCATCGTTGTTTCCCTAGCCACCGCTGGATTGTTGACGTTGTCCGTTGGCGTCGCACGTGCGGACATCACGATCGGTGTCGACCTGTCGACCACCGGCCCGGCCGCCGCCATCGGCATTCAAAGCAATAACGCGATCCGCCTGTGGCCCGCCACGTTGGGCGGTCAGCCCGCACGTTACGTGGTGCTCGACGACGGCACCGATGTGAGCCGGGCGGTGAAGAACATGCGCAAGCTGACGTCGGAAGATCGCGTCGATGCGATCGTCGGCCCCAACATCACCGCGGCGGCTTTGGCGGCCATGGATGTGCTGGCTGAAACCGGCACCCCCATGATTGCGTTGGCCGCTTCGAGCACGATCGTCGAACCGCAAAGCGATCCGAAGCGCCACTGGGCGTTCAAGATGCCGCAGAACGACTCGTTGATGGCGTCGGCGCTGGTGGAGCACATGAAAGCAAACAACGTCAAACGGGTGGCGTTCATCGGGTTTGGCGATTCCTACGGCGACAGCTGGTGGAAAGAATTTTCCGACGTTGCCGGCAAGGACATCGAGGTGGTGTCGCAAGAACGTTTCCAGCGCACCGATGCGTCGGTAGTGGGTCAGGTGCTCAAGACCATGGCGGCCAAACCGGATGCCGTGCTGATTGCCGGCTCCGGCACGCCGGCCGCGCTGCCGCAGAAGACGCTGGTCGAACGCGGCTACAAAGGCCCGATCTATCAGACGCATGGCATCGGCACGCTCGAGTTCCTGCAGATCGGCGGCAAGGACGTCGAAGGCACGCTGTTTCCCACGGGCCCCGGTGTGGTGGCGCGTCAACTGCCCGACAGCAATCCGGTCAAGCAAGTCGCCGTGTCGTTTGCGGACAAATACGAAGCGCAGTACGGCAAGGACACCCTCACGCAGTTTGCAGGTGACGCATTCGGCGCCTGGATGCTGCTCGATTCGGCGGTGACCCGTGCGTTGGCAGGCGGCGCGAAGCCCGGTACGCCGGACTTTCGCAAAGCCCTGCGCGATGCGCTGGCCAGTACCAATAACTTGATTGTGCCCAATGGCGTACTCAACATCACTGCCGACAATCACCAGGGTTTCGACGACCGCGCGCGCGTGATGGGCACGGTCAAAGACGGCAAGTTCGCTTACGCCCCGCAAAATAAGGCGATATCGTCACTGGATCCTACGGCGTATTTTTTCGAGGAAGCGCTTGCCCGCCTCTTCGTTGTTACACCTTCTGCCTAGGAAGGGGTTTATTGACGGCCGTCCAAAAGTTTCCAAATAGGTATAAACACAACTAAATGTGACCTTGTCGGTGCGCTTGGCGTCGCCATGGCGGGTCGTAACATCTTTGGATTCTCGCTAGTATCTTGCCCTTCACAAGTAGAACAACTAGGCAAGAGGGAGAAGCCAATGACGTTACGCCATCTTCGATGGATGGGCGTTGCGGCCTTTGCTGCGGGCGCCGTGATGCTCGCGGGGTGTTCGGACCGGGCGCAGGATCCTGCTGCCGCCACGCAAAGCACGCTCGACAAGGTCAAGGCCGCCAAGAAGATCAGGGTAGGCTACGCCAACGAAGCGCCGTATGCGTTCATGCGCAGCGACGAAAATCAGGTCACCGGTGAAGCCGTCGAAATCGCGCGCGTCGTGCTCAAGCGCATGGGCGTGGATCAGGTCGACGGCGTTCTAACCGAGTTCGGTTCGTTGATTCCCGGCCTGCAGGCCGGTCGCTTCGACATCATCGCGGCCGGAATGTACGTCACGCCCGATCGCTGCAAGCAGGCCCTGTTTTCCGAGCCTACCTATGGCGTCGGCGAGGCCTTTCTTGTGCAACAGGGCAATCCCAAACAGTTGCATAGCTACGAAGACATCCTGAAAAACAAGGATGCTCGCCTGGGTGTGGTCGTGGGTGCGATCGAAGGCGATTACGCCGAGAAACTGCAGATTCCCTCCGATCAGGTGATCGTGTTTCCCGATCCGGTGAGCGCGCTGTCCGGCGTGCAGGCTGGACGCGCGGATGCTTACGCCGGCACGGCGTTGACCATCGCCGATCTGATGACCAAGACCAAGCCCAAGGATGGGTTGGAGCGCGCCGAGCCGTTCACCGATCCCGTGATCGACGGCAAGGATGTGCGCGGCTATGGCGCGTTCGCGTTCCGCAATGCCGATCAGGAATTCAGAGACGCGTTCAATGCCGAGCTGACCAAGCTGATCGGTACCGAAGAACACCGCAAGATCGTCGATCCCTTTGGCTTTTCGACGGCTGAGCTGCCCACCGGCGTGACCACCGCCAAGCTGTGCGCGGGTTGAACGACATGCAGGCCGAGCGACTTGATCCGCCAGGGGCGCGATCGACGATCGGCATTCGGTGATCGGTTAAGCGATTGAGAGATTGGGCGATTAAGCGATTGAGCGACTGGCTTGGTTTACTTGCGGTCGCTTGAATTGCCGAAGCGGTGAGTGAGTGGTCGGTCTATCGATCCGCCACGCAAGGAGAAATTTCATGGAAGATTACGACGTACTTGTAGGAGCCCTGTCCACAGGGCTCTGGGTGACCGTCAAGATCACATTGGGCGCGGCGGCGCTCGCCATCCCGTTGGCATTGCTCGCGGGGCTGGGCCGATTGTCCACGTTGCGCACCGTGCGCTGGACGGCGATGACGTACGTGGAAGTGTTCCGCGGAACCTCGGCATTGGTGCAATTGTTCTGGTTCTACTTCGTGCTGCCGCTCTTCGGCGTGCAGTTGCCGGCGATGCTCGTGGGCATCGTGGTGCTGGGCCTGAACGCCGGGGCGTACGGTGCCGAGGTGGTGCGCGGTGCGATCGCGGGCGTGGCGCCGGGTCAGCGCGAAGCGGCGGTGGCGTTGAACATGACGCGCACGCAAACCATCCGCCGCATCATTCTGCCGCAGGCGTTTCCGGCCATGTTGCCGCCTGCCGGCAATCTGCTGATCGAACTGTTGAAGAACACCGCACTGGTCTCGCTCATCACCATTACCGATCTCACGTTCCGCGCCCAGTTGCTGCGTAGCGATACGTTGCGTACCACCGATATTTTCATTCTGGTGCTGCTGATGTATTTCGCGCTTGCACTGGTCATTACTGCGGGGATCCGCCTGCTCGAAAGGAGGTTCAAAGTCCGATGACACCGATTTTTGACTGGTCCTTCGCCTTCAGCATCCTGCCTACCCTGGGCGAGGCGCTCATCATCACGATACAGGCCACCGTGCTCGGGATGGCGCTCGCCGTCACCCTGGGACTCGCGTTGGCGCTGCTGCGCCGCTCGAAGCTGTTCATCGTGTCTGCACCTGCGGCGGTCTTCATCGAATTCGTTCGCAGTACGCCGCTTCTGGTGCAGATCTACTTTCTGTTCTACGTCTTGCCCGTTACCGGCGTGCAGATGTCGCCCCTGGTCACCGGCATCGTGGCCCTTGGTATCCACTACGCCGCATATTGCGCAGAGGTGTACCGCGCCGGCATCGAGGCGGTGCCGCGCGGCCAGATCGAAGCGTCGACGGCACTGAACCTGTCGCCGTTTCGCACGGCTGTCGGCGTCGTGTTGCCGCAGGCCATCCCGCCGGTGGTGCCGGCCTTGGGCAACTATCTCGTCGCGATGTTCAAGGACACGCCGCTTCTGTCGGCCATCACCGTGGTCGAACTCTTGCAGCAAAGCAAGATGATCGGATCGGCCACTTTCCGCTATACCGAACCCCTGACGCTCGTCGGCATCATGTTCCTTCTGCTCAGCCTGGCTGCTGCATGGGGTGTGCGCCGGCTCGAGCACCGACTTGCCCGCTACGGAGGAAAACGATGAGCGCCAGCATCGAAATCAAGAATCTGCACAAACGCTACGGCGAACTGCATGTGTTGCGCGGAATCAATCTGGAGATCGCGAAAGACCAGACCGTGGCGATCATCGGACCGTCGGGGTCGGGCAAATCCAGCTTGTTGCGCATGCTGATGACGCTCGATCAGCCCACCGAGGGCGAGATCCTGATCGACGGCGAGTCCATGTGGAAGGATGCCAACGGCAACACGATGGCGCCCAACTCGGCGCACGTGCGCCGCATCCGCGGCAAGATCGGCATGGTGTTTCAGCACTTCAATCTGTTTCCGCATCGCACGGCGCTTGGCAACGTGATCGAGGCGCCGATGCATGTCCTGGGCTTGTCGCGCGATGAGGCCACCAAGCGGGGGAAGGAGTATCTGGATCTGGTGGGCCTGGGCGACAAATTCGACGCCTACCCGGCGCAGCTTTCCGGTGGCCAGAAGCAACGCGTGGGCATTGCGCGGGCGCTGGCGATGCGGCCCGAAATCATGCTATTCGATGAAGTGACGTCGGCGCTCGATCCCGAGTTGGTAGGCGGCATCCTGCAGATCATGCAGGACCTGTCGGCCAAGCGCGAAATGACCATGATCATGGTCACCCATCAGATGAAGTTTGCCGAGCGAGCCTGCGACCGCACCTTGTTTTTCGACCAGGGTAATGTGGTCGAGGATGCCGATTCGGTGTCGCTCTTCAAAAACCCGCAGGAGCCGCGCACGCAGCAGTTCCTGCAGGCCGTGATCGAGGCGGAGTGATCAGCCGCGGCCGGTGCTGCCGAAGCCGCCCGCGCCGCGCGACGAATCGCCAAATTCCTCGACGATATCGAAGGTGACTTGCATCACCGGCACGATCACGAGTTGCGCCATGCGCTCCATCGGCTCCAGCGTGAACGCCTGCGCGCCGCGGTTCCATACCGACACCATCAATTGACCCTGGTAGTCGGAATCTATCAGCCCCACCAGATTGCCCAGCACGATGCCATGCTTATGGCCCAGGCCCGAACGCGGCAGGATCATGGCGGCATAGGCGGGGTCATCCACATGGATCGCCAGGCCGGTGGGTACCAGGTGGGTGGCGCCGGGTTCGATCACCAGCGCCGCATCCAGGCAGGCGCGCAGATCGAGGCCGGCGGAGCCCGGCGTGGCATAGGCAGGCAAACAATCGCGCATGCGCGCGTCGATAATTTTTAAAGCTACGGATTTCATCGGATCACAGCGTGAAGGCAGCGCGACGCGACGCTATTCGGCCTCGCGGCCGGCAAACGTTAAGACGGCCGCCGTGAGGGCGGGGCAGAGCCCCGGGTGGAAACAGTCGTGAGGGGCGGCAAAACCGCCACTGGCCGGTCGGCCTCGCGGCGCAGACTGCGTGCGCCGCGCAAAACCATGCCGCCGAATACGAAAAGAAAAATGGCGGGGATGAAGTCTTGCGGACCGCGTACGCCGTATTCGAATGCCTCGAATGCATGGCGGGCGCCCGCGATGAAGATCCCGATGCCGACGACCGTAAGTAGCGTGCCGAATAGCCGTTTGCCGGCGCGCCCCGCCAGGGTAATGGTTTCGGTGTTCGAGGTATCGGGTACGCGCAGCGCATCCTGCCTGGCGCTGGCGATCTCTGCGGCTGACTGCAGCATGGCGGGCTTGGCCGCGTCTGCCTGCGCTTTGCGCTGCGAGCTGGAGCGGGGCGCCGGGGGCACAGCGACGGGCGAGGGGGCGGGAAATCCATCGGCCAGCGGCGGCTGATCGGGCCGGGAGGACGACCAGGATGGGGAGACGGCAGGCGCAGGTTTGGACATGCCGCTGTACACACGGCCCGGTTCGCCGGCCGAGCCACTGGTCAACCCTTCAACGTAGCGTGCGAAATCGCCGTCGCGCGGTCCCATGTCGATCGCCATCGTCCTTTCCCCTTTTCGTGTGTACCAGCCGTCAGGATACCGGACGATCGCGGCGGGCAGTGCGTGCGGGGCGGCGCTTGCGCACCATCATCACCAGCAAGCCCACGCCGATCACGACCGATGCAATGGTGCCGACCACCAGACCGATCTGCTGGGCGTTCTCGGCAGTGCCCAGGCTGCGCGCCGTGATGTAGCCCGGCGCCAGCATGATCGGCACCCACAGCACGGCCGAGAGGATATTGGCCACCTGAAACGACGCCATGTTCATGCGCATGATGCCGGCTACGGTTGGAATCGTGGCGCGGATAGGGCCCAGGAAACGGCCCATCAGCACCGAAGCGAAGCCGTACTTGTAAAAAAAGAGTCGCGCGCGCGCAACAGCGCTGCGGTGCCGGTTGAGCGGCCAACGGCGCATGATGCTGGGGCCCAGCCACCGGCCCACGATGTACGAGACCGCGTCGCCCAGAATCGCGCCGGCGATGCCCCACAGCAGGACGGGCATCAGGGGCAGGGTGCCGCTACCGACAAGCCCGCCAATCAACAGCAACAGCGCTGTTGCCGGAATGAGGAGGCCGACGATAAGCAGCGATTCGCCGAATGTAAGGGCGGCAATGACAGGTCCTGCCCAAAATTGGTTGGTTTCAATGAACTGTCCAACCGTGTCGATGATCTGATCCATTCGCTGCGTCGTTTAGGGCAATCATGTATCTTAACGCGGCTGCCGACCGCCGCGTTTCATTCGTACGGACGAGTTGGTCGCGCAAGCTCTCAAAAGGATATCAAGCGTTTCATGGATTCCATCACACAAGCCGTCCTGGGCGCAGGCATTCAAGCTTCACTGCTCGGTCGCCAGCAGGGCCGGCGCGCGTTGATCTACGGCGCTGTGCTGGGCACACTGCCGGATCTCGACGTGCTCGCCTCCTATCCCGACCCCGTGTCGACGATGACGTTTCATCGCGGGTATTCGCACTCGATCTTCGTGCTGACCGCGCTGGCGCTGCTTCTGGCCTGGCTGATCCGCAGAAGGTGGCCCGATGCGCCCTATAGCGGCTGGCGGCTGGCACTGACGTTGACGCTGGTGCTGGTCACCCATCCGATACTGGATTCATTCACCTCCTACGGCACGCAGCTGTTCTGGCCGATGATGCGCACGCCCGAGAGCTGGTCGAGCATTTTCATCATCGATCCGATCTATACGATCCCGCTGATCGCGGCAGTGTTGTGGGGGGCGGCCTCGGGCTATGCGGGCAACGCACTGCGCTTTCAATGGTGGATGCTGGGCCTGAGCACGGCCTATCTGGTGGGTACCTTGGGGTTGAAGCACGTCGCCGAAACGCGCGTGCTGGCCACCCTGCGCCAGGACGGCGTCCAGGTCGCCGGCGTGTTTTCTTCGCCAATGCCGCTGAATGCGCTGCTCTGGCGCGTGGTGGTGAAGACGGAAAGCGGGGGCTATGTGGAAGCCGTCACGAGCGTCTTCGACCGCAAGCCGCCGGAATACATGCGCCAGAATCTGCGTCTCGATCTGGTGGCGCCGTTGCGTGAAGACGCACTTCACGACCGGCTCACGTGGTTTACCGACGACTGGCTGCGCTACGACGCCATCGGGCGGTCGCTGGTGGTGACCGATCTGCGCATGGGCATGCCGGGGTATTACACCTTCCGTTTCGTGATGGCCGAACGTAATACGCAGGGCGTGTTCATGCCGATCACGCCGAAACGTTGGCCGAGCGACCGCGGCTCGGGCGAGCAATTGCGCGCCATTCTAAAACGGATCTTCGTGCAGACGCCGCCGTTGCCGCTGAACGAATGGGCCAAGCGCAATACGGCGCCGGTGGCGCAGTAGGGGCGCTATTGTTGGGCGTCCCGCACGGCGATCGCGCGGGTGATGAACGATGACAACAGTCGGCTAGCCCGCCGCTCGGCAAGACAATAAATAAAAGTATGGGTATGCACGGGATCGCCCTCGATGCGTACCGGGCGAAACCGACGATCCGGAATGAACTCGGCTTCCGATACGGCGCCCAGGCCCAACCCGCGGGCGACGGCCTCGCGCAGTGCCTCACGGCTGCCGATCTCCATGACGACGCGTGGCTTGACCTGAGCGTTTGCAAGCACCTCTTCCAATGCCGCGCGCGTGGTGGATCCCGCCTCGCGCACCAGCAACGGCGCGTCGTGCAAGGCCGATAACGGCACCGTGTCGCAGGCTGCCAGCGGGTGCGAGACCGGCGCAAACAGAATCACGGCATGGCTGGCGTAATGCTCGGCACTGAAGCCGGGCGTATCGTGCACGCCCGCAAGGACGGCGATGTCGGTGGCATAGTTTTCGAGATCCGCGAGCACTTCCGCAGAGTTGCCGATCCGGATCGAGATGCTCACGCCCGGATAATGTCGATGGTAAGCCTCCACCATCTCGATCACGTGAAACGGGCCCACGGCCCCGATGCGCAGGACACCTGTATTCAATTTCCCCGCATCGTGCAGCAGGTTGAATGCGTCGAGTTCGAGCGCGCCGATCTGCTGGGCCACGGGCAACAGGGAAAGACCGACTTGCGTCAATTGTGCGCCACGCCCACGGCGATGAAAGAGTTCGACATCGTGTTGTCGCTCCAGCGCCTGGATCTGCGTGGTAATGGTGGGTTGCGCCAGGCCAAGCGCGCGGGCGCCAGCACTGAAACTGCCATGCCTTGCGACGGCGAGAAAGGCGCGAAATCGTGCGATCGACATATAGATTCTTTCTATGGCTGAGTGATCGAATCGATGCTAAATGAATAATATGATCGACATGTGACATCCGTAATCTGCATGGCATTCCCCACCTCTTTTGAATGGATGCCAGCCATGAAGTCACTTCGTTCCGCGTTGCACCGTCGTACCCTGATCGCGGCGGGTATTTGCCTGTCGGCGCTATCGATCTTCAGCGGCGCGACGGCGCAGGCTGCTGAAGAAACGCTCACCATCGGATTGATTCCAGCCGAAGACTCGCAGGCGATGATCGAGGCGAGCAAGCAGGTTATCGAGCAACTGCAACAGCAGACGGGCATGAAGGTCAAACCGTTCGTCGCGACCGACTACAACGGCATTATCGAAGCGCTGCGCGCCAAGAAACTGGACGTGGCCTACCTGGGACCCTTCTCCTATGTGCTTGCTGCATCGGTGGCAAACGTGGAGGCCTTCTCGGTCGCCGTCACAAAAAAGACGGGGCAGAGTGCTTATCGCAGCCTGATCGTCGTGCGCGCCGATAGCGGCTTGACCCAGGTGGATGATCTGAAAAATCGCACCTTTGCGTTCGTCGATCCGAGTTCGGCATCCGGCCACTTGTTCCCGAAGGCGGGATTGGAGCAGGCGGGATACAACCCGGACAAATTGTTTTCGCGGGTGGTCTTTTCTGGTTCCCACGATGCCAGCCTTTTGGCCGTCGCCAATAAAAAAGTGGATGCCGCTGCTGTTGCGGACCGTATCTATGCGAGCGCGATCGCGAATGGCCAATTGCGTCAGGATGAACTGCGCGTGGTGTGGACATCGAAAGACATTCCTGAATCGCCGATGGTGTGGCGCAAGGACCTGGATCCCGCCGTCAAGGCAAAGGTGGCCAAGGCGCTGGCCAATATCAAGGACGTGCCTTGGGGCGACCAGGGCATGCTCAATGGCTTTCAACCGACGACGGACGCGGCTTACAACGTGGTGCGAGAAACGGCCAAGGTGCTCAAGCTCAACCTGGGGAACATGAAATGATCCGCCTGCGCGGCGTGACCAAAAGGTATGGCACCAACCAAGTCTTGCGAGGTGTGGATCTCGATGCCGAACCCGGCGAATTCCTTGTCGTGCTCGGGCAATCCGGCGCTGGAAAATCGACGCTGTTGCGATGCATGAATCGTCTGGCTTGCGCCGACGAGGGTGAAATCCAGGTAGCCGGCATCGACGCGACAGTCGATCGGGGCACCCGTGCGCTGCGGCGGCAAGTCGCCATGATCTTTCAGCATCATGACGTGGTGCCGCGATTGTCGGTCGTCCGAAACGTGTTGACGGGCCGATTGGGCGTAGCCCCTGTGTGGAGCTCGATCCTGCAGCTGTTCAGCCGTGCGGACGTGGCCTTGGCGCATGCGTGCCTGGCGCGCGTGGGATTGACGCAGAAGGCGCAGGCGCGAACCGATTCGTTATCCGGAGGACAGCGTCAGCGTGTGGGTATCGCACGCGCGCTCGCCCAGACCCCCCGCGTGATCCTGGCCGACGAACCCGTGGCCAGCCTCGACCCCAAGACCGCACGCCTGGTGATGCGTTATCTGCACGACGCCACGCGTGAGTTGGGAATTACGGTGGTGTGCAATCTGCACCAGGTCGATTACGCCCGGGAGTTTGCCGATCGCATCGTGGGATTGGCGCATGGCCGTGTCGTCTATGACGGTGCGCCCGATGCCCTTCGGGAGGACGATCTGGCGCGCATTTATCCGGATATCGAGCTTGGCGGTGAGGCCGCGCCTGCCGACGAGGCGGCCGGCACGCATGGCGCCATCGGCTGCAGCGCCGAATCCTTCCGACCTTCCGACAAGGTTTCCTTATCATGAACGACTCGAAATACCTCTGGGTGGCACCCTTGCCGTCGACTCTGAAAGGGTGGAGCCTGACGGCGATCCTGGTCGCGGTGGCGGTTGCGGCATTGAACTGGAGCGCACAGGGTGCGCAATTGAGTGCGGCCGAACTTGCCGCCGGTGTGCCGCAAATCGCCGACTTCCTCAGCCGTACGGTTCCGCCCGATCTGAGCATCCTGCCCGCATTGATGGCGCCCGCCATAGAAACGATTCAAATCGCCATCTGGGGCACGCTGCTCGGCATCATCGGCGCCGTTCCTGTGTCGTTTCTGGCGGCGCGAAATCTGAACGTCAATCCCTGGCTTTATCGCGCGACGAGGCAGTCGCTCAATGTGATCCGCAGCATCAACGAACTCATTCTGGCCCTTGTCTTCGTGGCGGCTGTCGGGCTGGGACCTTTTCCGGGGGTGCTGGCCCTCGCGTTGCACGGGGTCGGGATGCTGGGGAAGTTCTTCGCTGAAAGCATCGAGGAAATCGACGAAGGGCCGCTGGAAGCCTTGCGCGCAACGGGCGCGCGGCCCTTGCAGGTGATCGCTTTCGGCGTCTTGCCGCAAGTCATCACGGCGTGGATTGCAGTGATTCTGTATCGCTTCGAGGTCAATCTGCGCTCGGCCACGGTGCTGGGCATGGTGGGCGCCGGCGGGCTGGGGTTTGAACTGGTCAGCAGCCTGAAACTCTTTAAGTATCAGGAGACCGCGACCTGCATCATCGTCATTACGGTCATGGTGATTGCCGCGGACATGATCTCCAACCGACTGCGCGCGGCTATCCGCAGCAACGGGCGGGGCTAGCGTCAGACATCGTCGGCCGCAACGTTCACATGTGGGCACGGCCATCACTTTCTTCAATGAATCGAGATTCAAATGTGGCAATTTCATAATCCCGTCGTGATCGACGCGGGTGAGGGCGCGTTGGCCCATCTGCCTGCCAGACTGGGCAACCGGCGTGCAATTTTGATCACTTTTCCAGAGGCGCGCCGGCTGGGGCTGTGCGAGCGGATCCAGAACCTGCTCGGCGCGCAACTGGTGGCGATCGAGACCGACGTGCAGCCTAATCCGGACGTGTCGTGGCTGGCGCCGCTTTATGAGCGCCTTTGGCGGGAGCATCCCGACGTGGAGTGCATCGTGGCGGTGGGCGGCGGCAGTGTGATCGACTGTGCGAAAGCCATGCTGACCGGCACGCCGTCGGGAACATTCGACGAGTTGCTGGCTTGCCTGGCCGGCGACGCCGCGATGACTCGTCCGCTCGGTCGCCTGCGGACGGTGATCGCGCTGCCCACGACAGCGGGCACGGGAAGCGAGGTGACGCCCTGGGCCACCATCTGGGATCAGCGCAACGGTCGCAAATATTCGCTGCATCTGCCGTGGACCTGGCCCGAAGCGGCACTGATCGATCCCGCGTTGATGCTCAGCCTGCCCGCGAGCGTGACGCTTGCCAGCGGCCTGGACGCGCTTTCCCATGCGCTCGAATCGCTGTGGAATGTGAATCGCAATCCGGTTTCTGCCAGTCTTGCCGTATCGGCCGCCAGAAAGGTATTGGCAGCGTTGCCGCGTTTGATGCGGGATCTCGATAACCGCGCGCTGCGCTCGGACATCGCCGAGGCGGCCATCTTGGCGGGCATGGCGTTCTCAAATACCAAAACAGCTCTAGCGCATTCGTTGTCGTACGGTTTGACGTTGGAGCACGGCGTGGTCCACGGCATTGCGTGTTCGTTCAGTTTGCCCCGCGTCATGCGCATGGCGTTCGGTGTCGACCGCGAACTTGACACATTGTTGCTCGCCATATTCGACAGCCACGATGCCGATCAGGCGATCTCGGTGTTAACGGCCTTTCTCGAAGATCTCGGTGTAAGCACCGATCCCGAATCGTACGGGATGGCGGCAGACCAGTGGCAAGACCAGGTGGATGCCGCGCTGAAGGGGCCCCGGGGCCGCAATTTCATAGGTATGCATACGGCATCGCCCTGATCAGGCACCTGTTGCAGACGGTCAATCGCTAATTCTTGAGGGTAAATATGAACCAGGATTCAGGTACACAACACCGCACGGTATCGTCGGGCATCGGCGACGCACGATCGGGCGCCCGGATCGATACCGTTATCTTTGACTGGGCGGGAACACTGGTCGATTTCGGATCGTTGGCGCCGACGCAGATCTTCGTGGACGCGTTCGCCAGCTTCGGCGTCGACATCACGTTGGCTCAGGCGCGCGGCCCGATGGGATTGTCCAAGCGGGACCACATCCGAACCTTGTTGGCAGACCCCGCCATTCGGACGCAGTGGATCGAGCGATTCAGCCATCCGGCGTCGAGCGAAGATATCGATGCCGTGTATCAACGCTTCATGCCGATGCAGATCGAAAAGGTTGCCGAGTATTCTCAGCCCATCTCGGGTGCGGTCCAGATGCTGCAAGGCTTGCGTGAGCGCGGCATCAAGATCGGTTCATGTTCGGGCTATCCGCGTCAAGTGCTGGATGTGCTGTTGCCCAGCGCGGCGGCTGCCGGGATCGTGCCCGATTGCGTCATCGCCGGCGACGAGCTTGCAGCAGGCGGCAGGCCGGGCCCGTATATGGCGTTGGCCAATGTGCTGGCGCTTGGCGCGAGCGCTGTTTCGCAATGCATCAAGGTCGACGACACCGTGCCAGGTATTCATGAGGGTGTTCGAGCCGGGATGTGGTGCGTGGGGATCACGCTGTCGGGCAATGAGGTGGGCTACTCGCAGGCAGAGCTTGCCTTGGCCGAGTCCGCCGAGATCGATGCGCGCGTGCAGCACGCGGGTGAGCGCTTGACCCAGGCCGGCGCGCATTATGTGATCGGCACCGTGGCCGAGTTGCCCGCCGTCATTCAGGAGATCGAGCAGCGTCTGATGCGCGGCGAGCAGCCCTGAAACGGAGCTGGGTGGCGCTGGGTGGCCAATGGATGGCGCCCGGCGTCCATCCACGCCAATGGGCCGATATCATCGATCAGGAGGGGGCCCCTCGCGGCCGGCGATTGCATCGAAGAACGACGCGATAAGCCGGCTTTCTCTACGCTCGCGCAGGCAACACACGTGAATATGCGTGGAGACGACATCGCCTTCGATGCGCACCGGGCGCAAGCGAGGGTCGGGCACATACTCAGACTGTGAAACGGTTCCCACCCCCAACCCCCTGGCGACCGCCTCGCGCAATGCTTCGCGGCTACCGATCTCCATCGCAACATTTGCATGCAGGTCTTGCGCGCTCAGCGCGTCTTCCAGCGCTTTGCGCGTCGTGGAACCGGATTCTCGCATCAGCATGGGCTGCGACGACAACTCCGCCAGCGAAATGCTGCCGCGACGCGCGAACGGGTGATCGACCTGCACAAAGGCAATGACGGGATACCGCGCATAGGGCTGCATGTAGTAGCGGTCTTCCGGATGGGGACTCGCCACTACCCCGACGTCGCACACGTACTTATCCAGCTCGTCGAGCACCACTTCGGAGTTGCCGAGCCTGACCGACAAGTTGATCTTTGGGTACACGGCGTGGTAAGCCTCGATCATCTCGGTGACATGGTAAGGGCCAACGGCGCCGACCTTCAGCGCACCCCGCCTCAGTGCACCGCTATCGTCGAGCATCAGCCGCATGTCGGCCTCCAGCGACACCATTCTGCGCGCGAGCGGCAGCATCTCCGCGCCCAATGCGGAGAGTTCGACACGCCGTCCGCGCCGATGGAACAGTTCCGCACCATGCTCGCGTTCGATCATCTGGATCTGCGAGTTGAGCGTGGTGTGGCTCATGCCCAACGCGCGAGCTGCCGCCGTAAACCCACCGTGCTGGGCCACCATGATGAAAGCGCGAATCTGAGTGAGTGTCACGGCAGGGGCGGCGAGATTTGACGGTTGCAGGAAGGGGCGATACTGGCCCCCGAACGTTACGCGGTTGCGACGCCCATGGCAGGATCGCTGATGCCGTCCTTGCCGGTCTCCAGCCGGCCGGCAAATCGGCGCTCGAAAGCGTCGCCCATCGTCACCGTGAAGTCGTACCAGTCATCGGTTGCCTTCAACGACCAGCGTGGGTCGATCTGCATGCCGGGATCCACCGTGTAGCGCCAGGGGCCATCGGCACGATAGGCATTGGCCTGTACGCTTAACGCTGCCGGCACGCGGCCCATGTTCATGATCGTGAGCGAAATGCTGCGGGCGGCGCTGTCGTAGCAGACGCGAACTTCGGGGTTCGGGCCAGCGGCCAACGCATTGATATCGCCTTTGAACCGGCGGTGGTAACCGTTCGGGCCCAGCACCCAGAGGCTGTAGCGGCCGGCATTGTCGACCGTCGCCTGCCAGGCATCCGAAATCATTTTTCCGGCTTCAACGGTGTAGCGGCGCGGATACCGCGACAGGTTCAGTTCGTCGTAGACGTGGAACACCGTCCCTTGCGAGCCTGTATTGCTGAAGGTCAACCAGACTTCACCCATGCCGATATCGACGTTGGCGCTGGTATGCAGACGATAGGGCAACGCGCGCGACGGTCTGCGCAGCAGCGCCTGCGTGGGCAACGGTACCGTGCCCACGTCCGGTACGGGCACGCTGCCGGCCCCGACCTGCTGGACCAACGTGGCGTCGGCCTCCGCGCGCGTCGGTGCGGCGCTGAGCAGCGGCTTTGCCGTGTTGGGATCCTTAAAGTTGAAGCACGACATCATGTCGCCGAACACGGCGCGGCGCCACGGGCTGATGTTGGGCTCGGCGATGCCGAACCGTTGTTCCAGAAAACGCAGTACCGAGGTGTGATCGAACTGCTGCGAGTTCACCCATCCTCCGACGCTCCACGGCGAGATGACCAGCGTGGGCAGCCGCGGGCCGGCGCCGAACGGTCTGCCGTCCGGTGTCACTTTGCGAGAATCCCCCGGTGGTGCAGGCATCGTGTAGTACTCGTTGGTCACGTCGACGGTGGATTTGCCCATCAGCACACCGTCTTCTGTGCGCCACGGGGGCGCAGGCGGAGGCATGTGGTCGAAGAAGCAGTCGTTCTCGTCGTAGTTCACGATGAGCACGGTCTTGCTCCAGATGTCGGGACGCGCGGTCAGCATGTCCAGCAGGGTCTGCAGGTACCAGGCGCCCTGCGCCGGTACCGACATGCTGGGATGTTCGCTGTAGGGGCCCGGCGCCACGATCCAGCTCACCTGCGGCAGCGTGCCGGCTGCGATATCGTCGGCGATCGCCTGCAGATAGCCGCCGTCCGGCATCGTGTTGCCGAATCCCTTGTAGAGCGGCGATGCCGCCTCGAGCGACGAGGTGTGCGGGGCATTGGGGGAGCCCGCCGCTGCGAGCTTTTCATTGACGGCGCGATAGGATGCAAACGCCACCAACTGGTTGTTGTTGCTGTTGTTGCCGGGTCGGCTGTAGACCTTCCAGCGCACGCCGGCGGCCTCGAGTCGTTCGGGATAGGTCGTCCAGTCGAGACCATCCTGCGACGGGCCGAGCCCGCCCCAGTTGGAATTCGTGACGCATGCATGCCCGCTCACATTGGCGCCGTTGGTGCCGCTCCAGAGAAACATCCGATTGGTGAACGTGCCGGTGTTGATGCACGTGTGATACGCGTCGCACACCGTGAACGCATTGGCCAGCGAGAAGTGAAACGAAAGATCGTTCTGCTGCAGATATCCCATCGCGACCTTGGTGTTCTTCGCGCGTGGCCAGGCCGCCATACGACCGCCGTCCCAGGCGGCCTGCTGATCGTTCCAATCGTGTGCACCGCCGACGCGAAGCGCATTGCCCTTGGTGGCGTCGAGATAGTACGGTTGCACCGTGCCCGCGCTGCCCTGCTGAATCCAAACCGACTGGCCCGATGCCATCGGAATGGTGAACCGATCGCTGTATCCGCGCACGCCCGGCATCGTGCCGTAGTAGTGATCGAAGGATCGATTTTCCTGCATCAGGATGATGACGTGCTCGACGTCGTTTATCGTGCCGGTGACGTTATTGGCCGGGATCGCGAGTGCGCGCTGGATGGCCGGTGGAAACGGGCCGAGTGCAGCCGTCGCGGCTGCTACTCGAAAGAAATTTCGGCGATTCATTTTGCTCATGATGATCGATTCAGTTAGGTCGGCAGGGGATGATCGAAGGCGCAGCCGCAGCGCGCCTATCGTTCACGGCGCGCAATCGAGCGTGGAGTTCAAGACTCGGACCGGTTCGACCGCCGTGCCCGATTCGCCGCGTGTGCCGGTGGCCGGCGCCGCAACGATGGCTATCTGGGATGCTGAAACTCCATCCGAGGTGGGCAACGTTGCCGTCTCCGGTAGGGCTGCAGGCGATGCGGGGGCGCTGCTTGCCGGCTCGGTGGCGGCTGGTCCCGCATCGGCGACCGGTTCGTCATCCTCGTCGCCGCCGCAACCGGCGAGCGACACGCATGTCAGCGTGACGGTGAGCACGGCCCGCCATGCGGTACGACGCATGGCATCGCGCAGGGTGGTGTGTGAAAGCATGGAGATCATGGTGGTTTTCCTTACGGTGCCGAGAGCGTCGACAGCGGCTTGTTCGAGAGGAAAATGGACTGCAATTCTCCGTCGGTCAGCACACGATTCCACATGGCAAGGTCGCCGAATATCTGGCGATAGGGTGGGGCTGTCGCGCATTGGCCGACCGTATAGGGCGGCGTTACCGATCCGTTGCACTTGTTCATGAGGTAGGCGCCGGTGCCATCGTCGCCAATGCCCCATTGTGGATACGGCGACAGCTTCGACAGGTCCACACTGCCGGTGGACTTGCCCGTGGCAACGCGGTTGGTCACCCCTGTCACCGAGTCGAACACATACATGTTCATCGTCTTGGCCAGACCATCGACCGAGAACGCGATGTACACCCAGCGATCAACAGTGATCTGCGTGTAAGGGCCAGTGGGGCCGTCGGCGCGGGCACCGCCCGAACCGATATTGAAGGCAATACCGCATTGATTGCCCGAACTGGAGAACATGCCGATGGCGACGCCTGCATTGCCGCCGCTGACATAGTTCTTGTTCGACAGCACGGTCACGTTGCTACGCGACACGCATTCCGGTGCCTTGAACCAGAATCCAAGCGTAAATTGTGGTGCCGTACCTTTCGAGATATCACGTCCCTGGGCGGGCACCATTCTGTAGCCTTCCAGACCGCTCGCAGTGACGAAATTCGTATCGACCAGCAGGCCATGGCTGCCTGAGAACGGCCCGGGAACCACGGCGCCGGCTGAGAGTGGCAGGTCGGGCGATGCCGGTCCCATGGTGCTGTTGGCTTGGGTGTCTACAGGGGGCAGTGTGGCGCTGAACGGGTAATAGGAAACGAGTCCATTGATCAACGTGGCGGCCAGGGGGACGGGCGGCACATAGGATACCGGGGGGCTCACGATGCTTCGCGACGCCGCAGCTTCACCGGTGCGGGCGGTTACCGTGTAGGCGAACCGGTATGTCCCTTTCGCCGCAAGGTCGTTGGTGAGCTGATTATCCGTAAAAGTGGTGGTTCCTGCCGGCAAGGCGGATGCGATGAGACGCCCGTCACGCCAGACGTCGATCGTGGCCTCAGTCGATGCGACCCAGTTCAATGCGACGGTCACCGACGACGAGTTGTTGTCGGACACGGTCGAGGTCAGTTGCCTGACCGGTTGCGGGCCGACGAGTTGGCCCCCGTCGAAGGCATATTGCGCAGCGTCGGGCAACGCACTCAAGTGTGCCAACACTGTGGGTGCGATATCGGCAATGCTGGCATAGCCATACAGATCGGCCAATGCCGTCGGCGCGGCTGCACCAACGCCAATACCGCCGTCGTTGAACGTTCGATTCGATCCCATGAACGTGGTCGACTGCGGCGTCAACGGCAGGCCATCGTCTTGACTGTTGCCGCTTAAACCATGATTACCGGTAACGACGACCAGCCACGCGCTGTTTGGACGTTTGTCGGTGGCGGCGAGCAAAATGCCGACAGCCTTGTCCAGACCGATCAACGTATTCGCGTATTGCGGCGAGCCGATGCCGTAATCCAGGGCCGCGTCTTTGGCAGCACGATACTGCGCTACCACCGTGCTGTAGTCGCTGCCGATCAGTTGCAATGCGCCGTTCGTGACGCAGTCCGTGGTGGCGGCCTGCGACGAGCAATCGGTCATTGCGTCGAGAAAGCCGGCTTCGCGATCCGAGGCAAGGAGTTGGGCAAAGCCATTGGAGGCGACGGCAACGCCACTCATGCCGATGTTCCTCGCCTTGGTCGTTTCAAAAATGGTCGCGCCACGTAGCGCCTGTGTTTGCGCGTTTGAAAGTACGCCGTGCCGGTTGGCCCAGGTGCCTGTCAGAAGGGTGGCCCAACCTGGCATATCGAGTGTGGGCTGCTGGCTCGGCGTGCCGCTGACGCCACCGCTATAAGCCGGTGCGACGCGCAGTCGCGCCAGATTCGGCAATGTGCTGCTGGCGATGCCGCTTTGCACCGCGGCATAGGAGGCGCTGTCCAAATCGATGATCAGCGCGTGCTGGCTGGGCGGTCCAGTGGGTGTGTCGGGTGTCTCAGGCGTGTCAGGCCCTTCAGGCGTGCCGGGTGTCTCGGGCGAGGGCGGCGTCTCCGGGGTGCCGGACGCAGGCGCTGGGGTGGACGGGTTGTCCGGGGTGGCAGGCGACCCCGGCACCGTCGGTACTGTCGGCGTGGGCGCGCCGTCGTTCGTATCGTTATCGTCGCCGCCGCAAGCCGTCAGCGCGATGGACAGCGTTGCTATCGCCATCGCGCGCAGCCATGCTGGCATGGCGCAACCAAAGTATGTGCGGGTCTGGACGAGGGGAACTAACCGCTCTAATTTCATTTTCGACTGCCTTGTGAGGAGGAGTAGTCGAATTTGAGCCGAGCGCCGTGACACCGTGGCGACGATTTCCTAGCAGTTCGTCCGCGCTGCTGCCGAGTTTTTCGTCACTTGACGTCGCTTTTCATCGGTGGGGGAAGGGTGAGCAGCGCCGGTTGGCTGGTTGCTTACCGACGAGCGCGCAGGTCGGATCACGTCTTGAAAACTGAAGGCGCGCGCGCATCGCTGCACAGGGCATGCGATGCATATCTGCATGCTGCAGCGAAGTTTGCGTACAGGTCTTTGCGCCGCGGATGAATAATGCGTCCGCGAGCCGGACGGCTACCCCTTGCGCGGTGCCCGGCTGGCGATCTCGGCGATCAACCGTCGGGCTGCAGCCAGCTTGGGGGCCGGGGGCAGGGGGTGCACGCCTTGTTCATCAAACAGCACCAACTCCGTCGTGTCGGCATCCATCACTTGATGCGCCAGATTGCCAACGAGCAGGGAAATGCCCTTGCGGCGGCGCTTGGCTTCGGCATGTTCGGCCAGCTTTTCGGTTTCCGCCGCAAACCCCACGCACCACGGACCGTCCGTCAGCGCCGCCACTTCGGCCAGGATATCGGGATTGGGAGCGAAGTTCATGATGGGGGCGCCACCGCCTTCGCTCGTCTTCTTGAGCTTCTGCGTGCTGATATTGGTCACTCGCCAGTCGGCCACGGCCGCCACGGCGATGAAGATATCGGCATGGCGCACATTGGCCATGACGGCATCATGCATCTGTGAGGCCGTCATGACGTTGATGGCCTGCACACCGCGGGGGATCGCCAATGCGGTGGCACCGGTAATCAACGTGACCTGGGCACCGGCCTCACGTGCGGCCCGTGCCAGCGCGTAACCGGTTTTGCCGGACGAGCGATTGCTCAGCACGCGCACCGGATCGACCGGTTCGGATGTGGGGCCGGCGGTAAGCAGCACATGCTTGCCGGCCAGCACCTTCGGCTGGAATGAAGCAATCAGGTCGGTGAGAATTTCGTGCGGCTCGAGCATGCGGCCGTTGCCGGTTTCGCCGCACGCCTGATCGCCTGCAGCGGGGCCCAGCACGGCAATGCCATCGTCGCGCAACTGCGCCACGTTGCGCTGCGTAGCGGGGTTGTCCCACATTTCCTTATTCATGGCCGGTACGACCAGCAACGGACAGGCACGGGCCAGACACAACGTCGACAGCAGATCGTCGGCCATGCCATGCACGAGCTTGGCCATGAAATCGGCGCTGGCCGGCGCGATCAATACCGCATCGGCGCCGCGCGTGAGATCGATGTGCGCCATGTTGTTGGGGATGCGCGCATCCCAGGCATCCATGAATACCGGCCGTCCGGAGAGCGCCTGCATGGTGACCGGCGTGATGAAATGCGTGGCGGCCTCGGTCATGACCACGTCGACCGTGGCGCCTTGCTCCGTAAGACGGCGCACCAGCTCGGCGATCTTGTAGCAGGCGATGCCACCGGTCAGGCCAAGCACGATACGTTTTTTAGCGAGATCTAGCATGGGGCCAACGTTGAAAGGCTCGATCGAGCATTATGCATCAGGGAGACCGACGGTCATTCGGCGCGCGGCTTGCGCGCGCGCAGCAGTTCGTCGATCACGAGCAGGATGGCGCCGCCGGTGATCGCCATGTCGGCGATATTGAAGGCCGGGTAATACCAGTCGCGCCAGTAGAACAACAGGAAATCGACGACGTGGCCATAGACCATCCGGTCGATCACGTTGCCCAACGCGCCGCCCATGATGAGCGTGAGGGCCAGGGCGAAGCGGCGCTGGCCGGGATTGCGATACAGCAGCACCGCGATCACGATCGACGCAATCACACCCAGGCCAGTGAAGAACCAACGCTGCCAGCCTTCTTCGGACGCCAGAAAGCTGAAGGCGGCACCGCGATTGAACAGCAACGTGAAATCGAAGAACGGCAGGATATTGACGCGCTCGCCGAACTGGAACTGGGTGTTGAAGTAGATCTTCGTCACCTGATCGATTGCGATGATCACAAGCGCGATCAGCATCCAGCGCACGAAGGCCGCTCCGCCCGGCCGTGCGTCGACCGGGGTGGGCTGCGTTTGCGCGCTCGTCATGCCATGTGCCGGGTTTCACCGGTACCGAACAGATTGCTCACACAGCGCCCGCAGATGTCGGGATGCGCGGTATCGGCGCCCACATCGGCGCGCCAATGCCAGCAGCGATCGCATTTGCGGTGGGCCGATGGCGTGATCTCGATCCGGGGCTCCGTGTCGTCGGATGCATGCACCGTGGCACGAGACACGATCAGCACGAAACGCAGATCGTCGCCCAGGCTTTGAAGGTCGGCCAGGGCGTCGCCGCTGGCGTGGACGTCCACTTCCGCCTGCAGCGACGAGCCGATACCGCCGGCAGTGCGCACGTCTTCGAGCTTACGGGTTACATCGGCACGCAGGGCGCGCAGACGCGACCATTTGGCATCCAGCGCGTCGGATTGCCCGCCCAGGTCGGGCAGCGTTTCAAACGTCTCGGTAAAGATCGTTTTCACGCCACCGGCAACCTGCCGGGCCGAGTCGGGCAGCAGACCCCACGACTCTTCAGCCGTGAACGACAAGATCGGCGCCATCAGTTTGATGAAGGTGCGCGAAATGGCCAGCAGGGCGGTTTGCGCGCTGCGTCGTGCCACGCTGTCGGGCGCTGACGTATACAAGCGGTCTTTCAGGATGTCGAGATAGAACGCGCCCAGGTCTTCCGAGCAAAACATCTGCAAGCGTGAGACCGCAGGATGAAAGTCGTAGCGTTCGTACAGCCCTTGCACATCGGCCTGCATGCGCGCGGTCATCACCAGCGCATAGCGGTCGATTTCCAGCATTTCCGATACGGGCACGGCCTGCGTGGACGCATCGAAATCGGCCACATTGGCCAGGAGGAAGCGCAAGGTATTGCGAATGCGGCGATAGCCTTCCACCACACGCTTCAGGATTTCGTCCGAGATCGACAGCTCACCCGAATAATCGGTTGAGGCGACCCACAGGCGCAGGATTTCAGCGCCCAGCGAATCGGAGATTTTCTGCGGCGCAATCACGTTGCCGACCGACTTGCTCATCTTGCGGCCTTGGCCGTCGACCACGAAACCGTGCGTAAGCAGCGCCTTGTAGGGCGGCCGGTCGTAAAGCATGCAGCCGGTGAGCAGCGATGAGTGGAACCAGCCACGATGCTGATCCGAGCCTTCCAGATAGAGATCGGCGGGCCAGCCCAGATTGCGGCCATGGGAGCCCAGGCGTGCCGACGTCTTGGCATCGGCATCGCGGGCGCCGCCCAGCACGGTGGCGTGCGTGGTGCCCGAGTCGAACCACACATCCAGCGTGTCGCGGTTTTTCTCGTACTGATCGGCTTCGTCGCCCAGCAGATCGCGCGGCTCGATACTCTGCCAGGCTTCGATGCCGGCTTCTTCTACGCGCTGGGCCACCTGTTCGAGCAATTCGGGCGTGCGCGGATGCAGTGCACCCGTTTCCTTGTGCACGAAGAAGGCCATCGGCACGCCCCACTGGCGCTGACGCGACAAGGTCCAGTCGGGGCGGTTGGCGATCATCGAGTGCAGACGCGCACGGCCCCAGCCGGGATAGAAGGCAGTGGCATCGATGCCGGCCAGCGCTTTTTCGCGCAGCGTGGCGCCGCCATCGGCGGGCGTGACGTCCATGCCGGCGAACCATTGGCTGGTCGCGCGGTAAATCACCGGCGTCTTGTGACGCCAGCAGTGCATATAGCTGTGTTTGTGCTTCTCGACATGCATCAAGGTGCCGGCGGCTGTGAGCGCTTCTACAACCTTGGGATTGGCATCCCAGATCGACAAGCCGCCGAAAAGCGGCAGGCTCTCGACATAGCGGCCGTCGCCCATCACAGGATTGATGATGTCGGCATCCTTCAGGCCGTGGGCCTTGCAGGACACGAAGTCTTCGATACCGTAGGCCGGTGCAGAGTGCACGATGCCGGTACCGGCATCCAGCGTGACGTAATCGCCCAGGTAAATCGGCGAGGTGCGATCGAAGCCGGCATCGGCTTGCGCCAGGGGATGGCGGAAACGGATTTCCGACAGTGCTTCGCCCTTGCACGTCGCAATCACTTCACCGGTCAGACCCCAGTGTTCGAGGCAGGGCGCAACGCGTTCGGCGGCGAGCAACAGCAATGGTCCCGTAGCTGGTGCAGGGGTGACGCGAACCAGCGCGTAATCGAATTCGGGATGGATGTTGAGCGCCTGGTTGGACGGGATGGTCCAGGGCGTCGTGGTCCAGATGACGACGGCACCGTCTTCGATGTCGGCCAGGCCCATGGCCCGCGCGAGCGCAGGTTTGTCGGCAAAGGGAAAGGCCACGTCCACGGCGGGATCGACGCGGTCGGCATATTCCACTTCAGCCTCGGCCAGCGCCGACCCGCAGTCGAAACACCAGTTCACCGGCTTCAGACCGCGAAACACATAGCCCTTCTCGAAGATGCGTCCCAACGCGCGGATTTCATCCGCTTCGTTGGTGAAGTTCATCGTCAGGTACGGATGATCCCAATCGCCGAGCACGCCCAGCCGCTTGAAGTCCTTTTTCTGGCGCTCGATCTGCTCGAGCGCGTAGGCGCGCGCCTTGGACTGCACTTCCGCCACGGGCAGGTGCTTGCCGTATTTCTTCTCGATCTGGATCTCGATCGGCATGCCGTGGCAATCCCAACCGGGCACGTAATGCGCGTCATAGCCTGCCATATTGCGGCTTTTGACGATGATGTCCTTCAGGATCTTGTTGACCGCGTGACCGATGTGAATATCGCCGTTGGCGTAGGGCGGCCCGTCGTGCAACACGAACGTAGGACGGCCTTTGCTGGCTTCACGGATCGCTGCGTAAATTCGGTTTTCTTCCCATTGCGCAATCCATGCGGGTTCGCGTTTCGCGAGATCGCCTCGCATCGGAAACGGGGTGTCGGGAAGATTGAGAGTTTTTTTATAGTCCATGAACGGCAAAATAAGCGCGTGCCTGGCTCGCATCATCGGCGATGGCGGTGGTCAGGGTGGCGAGATCCGAGAATTTTTCTTCATCCCGCAGCTTGTGCAGGAATTCGACCCGAACGAGTTTACCGTATGCGTCTACCGTCGCATCCAGCAAAAACGCCTCTAGCAGGACACGTCCGTCATCCTCGACGGTGGGACGTACCCCCAAACTGGCAACGGCGGGCAAAGGTTCCGGCCCCAAACCGCTGACTTTGACCACATAAATGCCCGAGCGTGCCGCGCAGCGCGGCGCCACGCGCAGGTTCATCGTGGGATAGCCCAGCGTACGGCCCAGTTTCTGACCGTGAATGACATGGCCGCTGACGGCAAAATCGTGCCCCAGCAATGATTTGGCGCCTTCGAGATCGCCCACGGCCAGGGCCGTACGGACTTCGGAGCTCGAAATGCGGCGCCCGTCGCCATCGGTGATATCGGAGAGGGTCTGCACCTCGAAGCCGTGCCGGGCACCTGCTTCACGCAGCGTATCGATGTCGCCGGATCGCTTGTGACCGAAACGGAAGTCTTCGCCGACCAACAGTAATTTGGTATTGAGCCCCTCGACGAGCAACGTATCGATGAAAGCCTGGGGCGAGAGATTGGCGAGCCGCGCGTCGAATCGTTGCAGGATCACGCGTTCGACGCCCTGGTCGGTCAACCCGGCAAGCTTGTCGCGCAAACCGGAGACGTGGGTGGGGGCCAGCTCGGGCCGGCGCTGCTGCAGGGCAAAGTATTCGCGCGGGTGGGGCACGAAGGTCATCACCGTGGTGGTGAGCCCGCGCGTTTGCGCGGCCGCCCGCAGGTGCGCCAGCATGGCCTGATGGCCCCGATGCACCCCATCGAAGTTGCCGATGGTGAGCGCGCAGGGTGGCCGGTCGGAGGGAGGAGGGAGGTCGCGGTAAATACGAAGCATCGGTTTCACGCGCAAGAGTTTACAATTTTGCCTTGCATCAAACGTAGGATTTCCATTTTGACCGCAATTTCGTCATCGCCGCGCCGTTTCGTCATCCTGATTTCAGGGCGCGGCAGCAACATGCAACGCGTGGCCGAAGCCTGTCGCGAGGAAGGCTGGCCGGCCACGATCGCCGCCGTCATCGCCAGCCGTCTCGACGCGCCGGGGCTCGACTGGGCGCGGTCGCAGGGCATTCCCACGTCGGCGCTCGATCACCGGCAGTTTGCGAGCCGCGATGCGTTCGACGCTGCGCTGGCGCAGGAAGTGGACCGGTATCGGCCCGATTATGTGTTGCTCGCCGGCTTCATGCGGGTGCTCACGCCGGCGTTCGTCCAACGCTATGCAGGGCGCATGATCAATATTCATCCGTCGCTGCTGCCGGCTTTTCCCGGCCTGCATACCCATGCGCAGGCCATCGCCACGGGCGTGCGGGCCCACGGTTGTACGGTGCATTTCGTCACGCCGGTGCTCGACCACGGGCCCATCATCGCCCAGGGCTGTGTGCCGGTATTGGATGGCGATTCCCCCGAGATGCTTGCCGCGCGTGTACTGGATGTCGAGCACCGGGTGTTCCCGACTGCGGCACGCTGGCTGGCGGAAGGTCGGGTCAGCACAGGTGCCGATGGGCGCGTCGAGGTGGCCGGTGTCACCGACCGATTGTTTTTATGGGCTCCCGAAGCTGCGGCGACCCAAGTACTTTCAAATTAGTTCCTGGCGCCCGGCGCGAGGATGACAGGCGTGGCCTGTTCTTTTTTATCGGATTTATCGGATTCTTATGAGCAAACCTTCCCAGCCCCGGTCGCGTTCCGGCAGCAGCCGCGACAAGCGGTCCGCATCCCGATCGTCCGAGGGTGGTCGGTCGCGCGCGCCGGCATCGCCCCATTCCCGCACGGGATTGGTGAGCGAGGCCGACTCGCGCTTCATCAGTTCGCTCAAGCCTGTGGTCGAGAAGCCCAAGCCTGCGGTGGCAATCGCTGCCACCCGCCTCACCCAGGTGCAGCAGGTGCTGGGCGAGATTCTGCAGTGGTCCGGCCCGGCAGACGTCGTCCTGTCGCGTTGGATGCGCGAGCACCGCGAACTGGGTTTGCGTGACCGTTCGGAGATCGCCGAGGCGACCTTCGACGTGCTGCGTCACTTGCGGCTTTACCAGCACCTGGCCGAGTCCGGCTCGGGCCCGGCGTCGCGCCGCCTGGCGCTGCTGGGCCTGAATGCCACGCAGGATCACAATATTCTTTACGACAGTGTCTCGCAGGAAGACGCAGGCTGGCTGCGGCGCGTGTCCAAGGCCACGATCGACAACCTCCCGCGCGCGGTGCGGATGAGTGTGCCGGATTGGCTCGATCAGCGTTTGTCCGCGCTGGAAAATGCCGACGCCCTGATTGCGTCGTTCAATCAACCGGCGTCGCTGGATATTCGCGTCAATCCGCTCAAGGCGCAGCGCGAGAACGTGTTGGCGGGTTTGGTGCACGGTCCCGCAGCCCGCTTTTCGCCCAAGGCCACGCCGCTTTCGCCCTGGGGTATCCGGCTCGAAGGCCGGCCCGCGGTCAATCGCTGGCCGCAATTCGAAGCCGGCACGATCGAAGTACAGGACGAGGGCAGCCAACTGCTCGCACTGCTTGTTGCGCCCAAACGTGGCGAAATGATCATCGATTTTTGCGCCGGCGCCGGCGGCAAGACATTGCTGTTGGGCGCATTGATGCGTTCTACCGGCCGCCTGTATGCCTTCGATGTGTCGGCCAAGCGCCTGGCGCGAGCCAAGCCGCGTTTTGCTCGCAGCGGGTTGTCCAATGTGGTGCCGGTCGTCATCGAGAGCGAGAATGACGCGCGCGTCAAACGTCTTGCCGGCAAGGCGCACCGGGTACTGGTCGACGCGCCGTGCAGTGGCACGGGTACGTTGCGCCGCAACCCCGATCTCAAGTGGCGCCAGCATCCGGACTCGCTTGCCGAACTCTGCGACCTCCAATTGCGCATCTTGTCCAGCGCGTCGCGGTGCGTCGCGCCGGGTGGCCGTTTGGTGTACGCCACGTGCAGCGTGCTGGCCGAGGAAAACGAGGCGCAGGCCGAGGCTTTCCTCGCATCGCACCCCGATTTCGTGCAAGTGGACGCCGCAGAATTGATCAACAGCCGTTGCGAAGGGGCAGGGCTCAAAGGCCCGTTCATGCAGTTGCGCCCGGATGTTCACGGCACGGACGGCTTCTTCGGTGCGGTATTCGAGCGTCGCAAAACGACCGACCTGCCCGAAGCCGCAGCCACCGTGGCATTGCCGCTCGCGGACGAGGAATCCGCGTAGCCAGGGCACGTGCCAAAAACAATGTTGACGGAAGCCGGGCGGTAGGCGGCCGAGGGCTGCGCGCGTGAGCCGGAGGATACCGGCGACAGCCCCCAAGTGTGGGCGGCAGTGCCGAAGACGGAAGCACAGGCTGCCGGGCAATCGCTACGCCGCGCGTCAGCGTCCGGTGATCGTCTGCTTACCGTTGAGTTTCATGGGCGCGCCTCTTGCGTGTTGGTATCTAACCTCCCACGCATAGTCGTCGTCACCTGCCTTTGCGCCGGCTTTGTAGATGACGGTGGACGTGCCGGTTTGGACGCGACCGCATTTGCCACCTGCGTGATGCATTGCTTGACCCCCTTGCACAATCAACTCGCCTAGCGACGGACGCTTGGTAATCACCACGACGGGTCGCGCCACACCTTGGCAGACGCCTGGCCAGACCTCGAAATACTCACCCAGCACCACTTCCTGCCCGGGACGAAGGCCAGGCGTTGCAGCAAAGGACGTTGTCGGGCTTGCCATACCGTAGGCGAGACACATCAATCCGATAAATGCGTTGAGGCGGCGCGCAGCATTGCTTGCCGCTTTCCCAGATGCGGTATGGGATCGGTCCAGGCCAGGATCACGTGTCACGACCAAGCGCTCCACCTATGAGATCAGCCGTGACGTTGCAATTCGAAGACAGGAGCGATATCGGCCTATACCTGACAAAAATGGTGCGGTATGAGATACTACTAGGCGAGTTGCTGGACATTGATGGCAAGTTAGCGGTTTTTAACAACGTTTTGCAAGTTTACCTATCGCTGCGATGTGTATTTTCATCGTGCGAGCAGGGTTATTCGGTGTATGGTAACAATACGGGTTCGCGCCCCTCTGGAAATCAGGTTAGTCCTTGATTTATCACAAGAACTAAATTGAAACCCGGGTGTCGGATGCCCACAACGTACGGTAAAATTTTCCCGTACTTATTTTGCGAGGCTTACAAGCGCTCATATGGATCAAATCCTTTCGTTCGTTACCGGCGGTCTACTCCAGGCAAGTTGGTGGCAGATCGTCGTTTTCACCTTGGTCGTGACGCATATCACGATCGTCGCGGTTACCGTGTTTCTGCACCGTAGCCAGGCGCATCGTGGTCTGGAGTTGCACCCGGCGGTCATGCACTTCTTCCGTTTCTGGCTGTGGCTGACGACCGGCATGGTAACCAAGGAGTGGGTGGCCATCCACCGTAAGCACCACGCCAAGTGCGAACGCGAAGGCGATCCTCATTCGCCCATGATGTTCGGCATCTGGAAGGTGTTCTTCCGTGGCGCCGAGCTTTACCGCGAAGAGTCCAAGAACGCCGAAACGCTGGCCAAATTCGGTCACGGTACGCCGAACGACTGGATGGAGCGCAACGTGTATTCGCGCCACAGCGTCAAGGGCATCCTGATCATGCTGGTGATCGACATCATGCTGTTTGGCGCCCTGGGCGTCACGGTGTGGGCGATTCAGATGGCGTGGATTCCCTTCTGGGCGGCCGGGGTGGTCAACGGTATCGGGCACTTCTGGGGCTATCGTAACTTTGCCAGCCCGGATACGAGCACGAACGTCTCGCCCTGGGGCATCATCATCGGTGGCGAAGAACTGCACAATAACCACCATGCCTACGGTACGTCGGCCAAGTTCTCGAGCAAGTGGTATGAGCTCGACATCGGTTGGGGCTACATCACGATTCTGCGTTGGCTCGGTCTGGCGCAGGTCAAGAAGGTTGCGCCCAAGCTCAAGCTGGGGGATGCCAGCAAGCCGGTCGTCGACTTGAGCACGTTGCAGGGTGTGATCACCCATCGCTACGAGATCATGGCGCGCTATGGCGATTTGCTCAAGCGTACTGCGGCGGAAGAGTTGGACCGTCTGCGACCTGCACGCCGTGTGGATGGCAGCGTTTGCCAGTACACGATGTTGCACAAGGTTCGCCGTTGGTTGCCGCGCACTGAAGATGCGTTGCAGCCGGCCCAACGGGCCGAGGTTGACCAGGCGTTGGCCATGGCACCGGATACGCAAGTGTCCAAGCTGGTTCAAATGCGTCGTGAACTGGGACGTGTGTGGGAAAGCTCCAGTTCGAGCAGCGAGCAATTGCTGAGCGAACTGCAAGCTTGGTGTCAACGCGCGCAACACAGCGGCATTTCAGGTCTGGAGCAGTTTGCGAATCGCCTGCGCCGCTATGCGGCATGATGCTTGACACACTTAACACCGAACAACGCGCCGCAGTAACGCTGGAACCGCAGCATGCCCTGGTCTTGGCCGGGGCAGGCAGCGGCAAGACCCGGGTGTTGATCACCCGCATGGCCTGGCTCATTCAAACTGGCCAGGCCAGTTCGTTTGCGCTGCTGGCGGTCACGTTCACGAACAAGGCCGCCCGCGAGATGCTCACGCGTATGTCGGCCATGCTGCCGATCGATACGCGCGGTTTGTGGATCGGTACGTTCCACGGGCTGTGCAATCGATTGCTGCGCGCGCATCACCGCGATGCCGGCTTGCCGCAAACCTTCCAGATTCTCGATACGGCAGACCAGCTCGCGTTGATCAAGCGCATGCTCAAGGCCAACAATATCGACGACGAAAAGTTTCCGGCCAAGGATGTGCAACGCTTCATCAACGCCGCCAAGGAAGAGGGCCATCGCTCGGGCAACGTGGATGCAGGCGATCCGTATCGCCAGCGCATGGTCGAGATCTATGCCCTGTACGAAGCGCAATGTCAGCGTGACGGCGTGGTCGATTTCGCCGAACTGCTGCTGCGTGCCTACGAACTGCTGGCAAACAACACTCCGATCCGCGAGCATTATCAGCGCCGATTCCGGCATGTGCTGGTCGATGAGTTTCAGGACACGAACACCCTGCAATACAAGTGGCTGCGCCTGCTGGCCGGCGGCGGCGCGTACATTTTTGCCGTCGGCGACGACGACCAGTCGATCTATGCGTTTCGAGGCGCCAATGTGGGCAATATGGCCGATTTCGAGCGCGATTACGCGCACGGTACGGTCATTCGGCTGGAGCAGAACTACCGCTCGTTCGGCCACATTCTCGATGCGGCCAATGCCCTGATCGATCACAACACCGCGCGCCTGGGCAAGAACCTCTGGACTGACCAGGGCGCGGGCGAGCCTGTGCGCATCATCGAGCAACCCTCGGATGCGATCGAAGCGCAGTGGGTGGTCGACGAAATTCGCAGCCTGGTCAAGGAAGGTCGCAACCGTCGTGAGATTGCCGTGCTCTATCGCAGCAATGCGCAGTCGCGTGTGATGGAGCATGCATTGTTTTCCGCCGGCGTACCGTACAAGGTTTACGGCGGCCTGCGCTTTTTCGAGCGCCAGGAAATCAAGCACGCCCTGGCGTATCTGCGCCTCCTGGCCAATCGCACCGACGATACGTCGTGGATGCGGGTCGTTAATTTCCCCACACGCGGCATTGGCGCGCGTACGCTCGAACAGCTGAACGACGCGGCCCGCACGCACGACACCAGTCTGGCGGACGCCGTGGCGTTCATCAGCGGGAAAGGCGGCAGCAATCTTGCGCAGTTTGCTGGCCTGATCGCGGCCATCACCGAAGAAACCCGCGATCTGCCGCTGCCCGAGATGGTCGAGCATATGCTCACCCGCAGCGGGCTGATCGAGCACTACCAGAATGAAAAAGAGGGCGCCGAGCGCGTCGAGAACTTGCGCGAACTGGTCACGGCGGCGTCGGTGTTCGCGGCTGAAGAAAACGTGGATCGCGAGCCCGCCGGACGGGTGTCCGAAGCGTCGGTCGCTGCAGCCGCGACCGCAGCGCCACCGGCAGTTGACGGCGGTCAGGCGGAAGGTGCACCGGGTGTGACCGAAGCGGTGCTCACGCCGCTGGCTGCATTCCTTTCGCATGCAGCGCTCGAGGCGGGCGACAACCAGGCCGAGGCGGGCCAGGATGCCGTGCAATTGATGACGGTGCATGCGGCCAAGGGGCTGGAGTTCGATGCGGTGTTCATTACCGGACTCGAGGAAGGCCTCTTTCCGCACGAGAACAGCGCGCTCGAGGCCGCGGGGCTCGAGGAAGAGCGTCGGCTGATGTATGTAGCGATTACGCGTGCGCGTGAGCGCCTGTACGTAAGCCTGGCGCAAAGCCGCATGTTGCACGGGCAAACGCGCTATGCCATGCGCTCGCGTTTTCTGGAAGAGATTCCCGCCGAGCACGTCAAATGGCTCACGCCGAAAGTGGGCGTGCCGTCAGCCAACGGATTCCGTGGGTCCGATCCGGCCTGGGGCGGTGCCGAGTACCGTGCCGATGCGTTTGCACGCAAGTCGACCGGCGTGATTGCGCCGAGGGCACCACGGTCGGTATCCAGCGGCGTGCAGGTGGGCGACAAACATTTTCGCATCGGGCAGGGCGTGCATCACTCACGCTTCGGCGAAGGCACTATTATTGGACTGAGTGGTGCCGGCGAGGATGCCCAGGCACAGATTCAATTTCGCGACGTCGGCAGCAAGACGCTCGCCTTGAGTATCGCAAAGCTCGATATTGTTCAGGGGTAACACATGACGAACGAAGACGACGATGACGATATGGACATCCCGGCGCTGCGTGCCGAGATCAATGAAATCGATCAGCAGTTGATGTTGCTGCTGGGGCTGCGTTTTCGCTGCAGCGACCAGTTGGCTGAAATGCTGCTGGCGCACGGCATGGAAGCGCCCGACGATAATGCCGAAGACCGTATTGCGCATGTTGAGGCGCTGGCCGAAGACGCCGGCGTATCGCCGGCGCTGGCCGTGCAACTGATGCATGCCGTGGTCAGCGAGGTCAACGCCAATCTGGCGCGAATCAAGGCCAGCCAGTCGCATTGACCTCGCGCTGACAGCAAAAAAATGGCGAGCCCGGGCACGGGGCTCGCCATTTTCTATGGCGATCGACCTCAGGCCTAAACCGCCGGTACCGGCGTATTCAGAAGCTGCTGCTCCCACAGGTAGGCAATGCCGCTACCTGCAGCGTGTTGCAGGAGCACATCGGTGAGCGCGCCGGCCGTTTCGGTGCGGGCCCAATCGCGCTGCCACTCGGCCGAGACCGCCAGCCAGGTCATCATATTGGCGCCGGCGCCAATCATGCGTTGTATCGCCACCTGGTGAGCCTCAACGGACACGGCCCCCGATGCGTCGGTCACCACGGTAACGTCCCAGCCTTCGCCGAGCGCTTGAATCACCGGCATCGCGACGCAAACTTCCGTCCATAAGCCAGCAATGACCAACTGCTTGCGGCCGGTTGCTTTCACTGCGTCCACAACCTTCTTGTCTTCCCAGGTGTTGATGAGCGTACGGTCGATCACTTCCTGACCGGGGAACACATCGGTGATCTGCGGGAAGATGAGCCCGCCTCGCTCGGCGAGAACGCTCGTCAGGATGGTGGGCACATTGAACGCCTTGGCAGCCTTCGCCAGCGCGGTTGCGTTATTGACCACCATCTGCGGCTCGTGGCTGTTCAGGTTGGTCAATTGAAAGGGCTGGTGGTCGATCAGAACGAGTACTGAATCTTCAGGGCGGAGAAGCGAATCAAGGCCATTGCGAAATTTCATTGTGTGCGTCCTTATGCGGCTGGAGTGTGGTCAGGTGTCCGAAGGCGATTGCCCATAACGGCCTGACCGGAAGCGCCCATTCTGTCGTTCCTGTCTTCGATGCGGTAGTACCATTGTCCGGCGATCTGTGTCGCGAAATGAGGAACGCAAAGTGGACATCGAAGCGCTGGAGACGTTTGTGGAAGTGGCTGACGCAGGAGGCGTTTCGCCTGCCGCGCGGCGGCTCGGCATCTCGAAATCGATCGTCAGTCGGCGATTGTTTCGACTCGAAGCCGAGCTTGGCGTGCAATTGCTGAGCCGATCGACGCGCGGCGCGGGTCTCACCGAAGCCGGTGCTGCCTTTCGAGATCATGCGGCGAAAGTCTGTGCCGAGATCGAACTCGCCAAGGAAACCATTCTGCCCACGGGCACCTTGCAAGGCCGCTTGCGCGTCGCCGCACCACTTTCCTTCGGGCCAACGCACTTTGCCCCATTGCTGGCGGAGATGGCGCGACGTCATCCCAAGCTTCACATCCATGCAAGCTACAGCGATCGATTCGTCGATCTCATTGCAGAAGGGTACGACTGCGCCATACGGGTGGGGTATCTGCCGGACTCGAATCTGATGGCGCGACGCATCGGCCCGGTATTCGGAAAACTCGTTGCGAGTCCGGCTTATATCAAGGCACATGGAGCGCCCGAAACGCCGGACGAACTCATGGCGCATCAAGCCCTCATGCAGGGCACCGAGACATGGCAATTGACGGACGGCGGGGAGATCATCACGGTTCGGCCACAGGGACGCTTCAAGGCCGATAGCGGCATTGCGCTCGTCGCTGCTGCGAAGGCGGGGCTGGGCATCGCGTATCTGCCCGATTGCCTCACCTACGAGGCTGTGGCGTCAGGCGCGCTTGTGCCCGTGATGACAGATCATCCACCGCCACCGGCCGGCGCGTTCGTGGTTCGTCCACCTGGCCAGCATCCTGCACGGAAAATACAGGTGCTTACCGACCTGCTGATCGAATACTTCGCACAGTCGCCGCACTTCGCGGTGAGCGCGGACCGGCAAGCATCGACGATCGACGTATGAAGGTTGACGGTTGATCGGCCTGGCCTGCGGCATCGCGCATGGCGCGCGTGGGTCAGGCAACGATCATTCGTCGCTTTGCATCGCCGCCTGATCGACCGCTTCGAGCGCCTCGTGGATTTCCAGCCACTCGTTTTCGAGGTTCTCGTGCGTTTTGGTGCGCTCGCCGTGCTCAGCCAGGGCGGCCAGACGTTCGTCGCGGCGGCCGTCGGCATACAGATCGGGATCCGCCAGCAGCACATCCAGCGCCGCCAGACGGGTGCGCGCCGATTCCATCGCCTTTTCGACTTTTGCCAACCGCTGTTCCAGCGGCTTGCGAGCGATCGACAATCGTTGCCGCAATTCGGCCTCTTGCCGGCGCTGCGCCTTGCGATCGACCGCGGGCGCGGTTAATGATGCGGAAGCGGCAGCCGACTGGGCCTGGCGTTCGCTGGTTTGCCGTGCGGCCAGCCAGTCTCGATAATCTTCCAGATCGCCGTCGAACTCCTGCACGCCACCGTCGGCCACGATCCAGAACGTATCGACCGTGGTACGCAACAAGTGCCGATCGTGCGACACCATCAGCATGCTGCCCGAGAACTCAGCCAGTGCGGTCGCCAATGCTTCGCGGGTTTCCACATCCAGGTGGTTGCTCGGTTCGTCGAGCAGCAAAAGATTGGGCTTCTGCCAGACGATGAGCGACAAGGCCAGGCGTGCTTTCTCCCCGCCCGACATCGGTCCCACGGGGCTCATCACGGCCTCGCCGGAAAAGCCGAAACCGCCCAGGTAATTGCGTAGTTCCTGCTCGCGTGTGTCTGGCGCCAGTCGGGCCAGATGCGCGATGGGCGTGCTGTCCAGATCCAGCATATCGAGCTGCTGCTGTGCAAAGTAGCCAATCGCCAAACCCCGTGAAGCCTTGCGTTCGCCGGCCAGCGGCTCGATCGCTTCGCATAGGGTTTTGATCAACGTACTCTTGCCGGCACCGTTGGCACCCAGGATGCCGATACGACTGCCCGCGCGCACCATCAGCGTCACATCGCGCAAGATCGCCTTGGGCGTGCCGTCGGCATCGTGATAACCCGCCGATACGTGCTCCAGCGTCAACAGCGGATCGGGCATGCTTTCGGGGGAGGGGATCCGGATATCGATTCCAGCTTCCGCATGCAGGGGCGCGAGTGCCTCCATGCGTGCCAACGCTTTCACACGGCTTTGCGCTTGCTTCGCTTTGGACGCCTTGGCCTTGAAACGATCGATGAAACCCTGCAATCGCGCCGTCTCGCGCGTCTGGCGTTCCCATGCGATGTGGGTCTGGCGCAGCCGCTCGGCACGCTGCAGCAGAAAATCGGAATAGCCGCCGCGATAGCGGATCAGCTCGGCGTGATCGACGTGGAGGACGGCGCGCGCCACGGCATCGACGAATTCGGTATCGTGGGAAATCAGCAGCACTGTGCCGTCGTAGGCCGCAAGCCACTTTTCCAGCCACAGCATGGCGTCCAGATCCAGGTGGTTGGTCGGCTCGTCCAGCAACAGCAGATCAGACGGCGCCATCAGTGCCCGGGCGAGCGCCAGCCGCATGCGCCAACCACCGGAAAAACTCGTCACCGGTTGCGCCCATTCGTTGGGCTTGAAGCCCAGGCCGGCGAGCAGCTGTTCGGCGCGCGACTGTGCGCTGTAGGCGCCGGCTTCCACCAGCGCGGCTTCCACTTCGGCGATCTCGGTGCCTTGCTCGTCGGTCAGCGTCGCGCGCCGGCTTTGCAGGTCCCGCAGCGGCCGGTCGCCGTCGATCACGAACTCACGCGCGGGCCGATCGTCGGCATGCAGTTCCTGTTCGACCGTGGCGATTTGCCACGTCGATGGCAACGTGAGCGATCCGGCATCCTGATCGAGCTCGCCGGTAAGCAGGGCAAACAGCGACGACTTGCCCGCGCCGTTCTTTCCCACCAACCCGACACGTTCGCCGGGATTGACCACAAATTCAGCCTCGTCGAGCAGCACTTTCGCGCCACGCCGCAAGGTCAAGCCAGACGCACGGATCACAGCGTGGCCGCCAGCAACTGGTCACGCGTAAGCGCCACGATTTGATCGGTCGTGCCCTCTGTTTCCAGCCAGATCGGCTCGAGATCAGGAAAGGCAATTTCGAAATTCAGGCGTTCATGGCCGATTTCGAGCACCAGCAGGCCGTCGTCTTGCAGGCGCTGCGCGCAGCCGCGCAAGATCAGCCGCACCAGATCCATGCCATCGTCGCCGCCGGCCAGGGCCAGTTGCGGTTCGTGGCGATACTCATTGGGCAGCGCCGCCATGGACGTGCTGTTCACGTAGGGTGGATTGCAGACGATCAGGTCGTATTGCGCTGCCGGAAGGCCGTCAAACAGATCCGCCTTGTGCAGCGACAGCCGATCGCCCAACCCGTAGTCATCCACATTGCGCCGCGCCACGTCCAGCGCGTCGGGCGAAATGTCGACCGCGTCCACATGTGCGTCGGGATAGGTCAGCGCCGTCAGGATGGCGAGGCAGCCCGAGCCGGTGCACATGTCGAGCGCACGCGACACATTGTGCTCGTCGCCAAGCCACGGGCTCAGGCCCACACCCAGCAATTCGCTGATAGGCGAGCGCGGCACGATGACGCGCTCGTCGATAAAGAAGCGGTGGCCTTGCAGCCAGGCTTCGTTGGTCAAATAAGCGGCCGGCAGGCGCTCTTTTACACGCCGGTCGACCAGTTCCAGCACGCGTTCGCACTCTTCACGCAGCACCCGCGCATCCATGAATGGATCGAGTGTGTCGGGTGGCAGGTGCAGGGCATGCAGCACCAGATAGACGGCTTCGTCATAGGCGTTGTCGCTGCCGTGGCCGAACACAACGCGCCCCGCAGTCATGCGCGATACCGCATAGCGGATCAGATCGCGGATCGTGAGCAATTCTTGGCGGGCGGATGCATGCATGGAGAGAGACTTATGAAGCGGTGAACAAAGTGTGTAGCGTACGGCGATAGATATTCTTCAGCGGCTCGAGCGACGCGATTTCGACTCGCTCGTCGATCTGATGAATCGTCGCGTTGCCGGGGCCGAACTCAATCACCTGGGGGCAGATCTTGGCAATGAAACGGCCATCGGACGTGCCACCAGTGGTGGAAAGTTCGGTCGTTACGCCAGTCTCGGCCGCAATGGCGTCGACGAGGGCTTGCGACAAATTACCGCGCGGCGTCAAAAATGGCTCGCCGCCGAGATTCCAATCGAGCGTGTATTCCAGACCATGCGCATCCAATATAGCGTGCACGCGCGACTGCAGCGACTCGGGCGTACTCGCCGTCGAGAAGCGGAAGTTGAAGCGCATCTCGGCTTCGCCGGGAATCACATTGGTGGCACCCGTGCCCGCATGCAGATTGGAGACTTGAAAGGTGGTGGGCGGGAAATACTCGTTGCCCGCGTCCCACTCGGTCGTCGTGAGCGCGGTCAGTGCCGGCGCCAACTGGTGCAACGGATTGCGACCCAGATGCGGATACGCCACATGACCCTGAATACCTTTCACGACCAGCGTGCCCGAAAGCGAACCGCGTCGGCCGTTCTTGCAGGTGTCGCCCAGCGTGGTCGACGACGTGGGCTCACCCACGATGCAGTAATCGAGCTGTTCGCCACGCGCCTTCAATGCGTTGCACACCACCACGGTGCCGTCGGTTGCTGGGCCTTCTTCATCTGAGGTGATCAGCAAGCCGATCGAACCGGGGATGTCGGGATGCCCCGCAACCAACTCCTCGGCTGCCACCACAAAGGCGGCGATCGAGCTCTTCATGTCCGCCGTACCGCGACCGTACAAGTAACCATCGCGCTCGGTTGGCGTAAACGGATCGCTGGTCCACTTCTCGAGCGGGCCCGTGGGCACCACATCGGTGTGACCGGCAAACACCGCCAGCGGCGCGGTCGTGCCGCGGCGTGCCCACAAATTGGTCACGCCGCCGCTTTCGATGGTTTCGCATTTGAAACCCGCGCGCGTGAGCCGCTCGATGAGCACAGCCTGGCAACCCTTGTCGTCCGGCGTCACGGATGAACGCGACACCAGATCCTTAACCAGTGAAAGTACGGCGGACACGTCGATTAGGCTCGCAGCAGATCGTTGATGCTCGTCTTGGCGCGCGTTTGCGCGTCGACACGCTTGACGATCACGGCGCACGCCAGGCTATGCGAACCATCGGCCGAGGGCAGGGAGCCCGGCACCACGACCGAACCCGACGGCACGCGACCGTAGATGATCTTGCCCGTGGCACGGTCGTAAATCTTCGTGCTTTGCGAGAGGAACACGCCCATGGCCAGCACCGAGTTCTCTTCAACCACCACGCCTTCGACCACTTCAGAACGCGCGCCAATGAAGCAGTTGTCTTCGATGATGGTGGGGTTGGCTTGCAGGGGCTCGAGCACACCGCCGATCCCCACGCCGCCGGACAAGTGCACGTTCTTGCCGATCTGCGCGCACGAACCCACCGTGGCCCACGTATCGACCATCGTGCCCTCATCGACGTAAGCGCCGATGTTGACGTAGGAGGGCATCAGCACCACGTTGCGGGCAATGAATGCACCGCGGCGGGCAACCGCCGGCGGTACCACGCGATAGCCGCCTTGCTTGAAGGCTTCAGCGCCGTAACCGTCGAACTTGAGCGGCACCTTGTCGTAGAACTGCAGGGGCGAAGCGCCCATGATCGCATTGTTCTCAAGACGGAACGACAGCAGCACGGCCTTCTTGATCCACTGATGCGTCACCCACTCATCGCCTTGCTTTTCCGACACGCGCAGACGGCCGTGATCGAGGCTGTCGAGCGTGTGCTCGACGGCTTCACGGATTTCAGCGCTGGCTTCATTGGGCGACAGGCTGTTGCGGTTTTCCCAGGCGGTTTCGATGGTGGTTTGCAGATCAAGTGTCATGTTCGTTCGAATATCGGGTGGCAAAAAAAGAAATGGAAACGTGCGGTCGGTCTCGTTTGAGTCGATCGCACGGCGATGAGAGGTCAGGCGTACGAGCGGGCGAAATCGGCAATGCGATGCGCGGCTTCCACACATTGCGCAATCGGCGCGACCAGGGCAATCCGGATGCGTCCTTCGCCGGGATTGATCCCGTGCGCCTCGCGGGCCAAAAAGCTGCCGGGCAATACCGTAACCGCTTTTTGACCGAAGAGGTCACGCGCAAAGGCCGTATCGGACCCTTTCGTACGTGCCCAAAGATAAAACGACGCCTGCGGACGCGTCACATCCAGCACAGGCTGCAGAATCGGCACGACTGCATCGAATTTCGCGCGGTAAAGCTGTCGATTGTCCCGCACGTGGGCTTCGTCTGTCCAGGCGGCGATACTCGCGGCCGACATCACCGGGCTCAGCGCGCTGCCGTGATAGGTGCGATAGAGCAGAAATTTGCCGATCAGATTGGCGTCGCCGGCCACGTAACCCGAGCGCATGCCCGGCACGTTGGAGCGTTTCGACAGGCTTCCGAACGACACCAGATTGCGATAATCGTCTCGGCCCAGGCGGCGCGCAGCCTGCAGGGCGCCCAACGGCGGATTGCTTTCGTCCAGGTAGATCTCGGAATAGCACTCGTCGGCCGCGATCACAAACCCGTGACGATCCGACAATTCGAAGATCTGACGCCAGCTTTCAAGGGCCATCACGTTGCCCGCCGGATTGCCGGGCGAGCACACGAAAAGCAGACTGGTCTTCGCCCAGACCGCTTCCGGCACGCTGCCCCAGTCGCAGTCGAAATCGCGCGCCGGGTCGGCATTGACGAAGTAGGGCGTGGCACCCGCCAGCAGTGCGGCACCTTCATAGATTTGGTAGAACGGATTCGGGCAGACCACCAGACTATCGGCATCGGGATCGATCACTGTTTGCGCGAAGGCAAAAAGCGCCTCGCGCGAACCGAGCGCCGGCAGCACCTGCGTATCGGCGTCGAGGGTGGGAATGCTGTAACGCCAGCCCAGCCATGCCGCGATCGCTTCGCGCAAACGTGGATCGCCCTTCGTGGGCGGGTAGCCGGACAGCCCGGACAGATTGGCGATGATCGCGGCTTCGACGCAGGCGGGAGCCGCATGCTTGGGCTCGCCGATGGACAGATTGATCGGCGCCAGCGCCGCATTGGGCGTCTGGGCCTCGGCCATCAATCGGCGCAGGCGTTCGAAGGGGTAGGGGTGCAGGGCGTCCAGGCGTGGGTTCATGGACACAATTTTACCAAGCAAGCTACAATAGCGGGCTGTACCCAAAGCGAAGGTGGCGAAATTGGTAGACGCACCAGGTTTAGGTCCTGACGCCGTAACAGGTGTAGGGGTTCGAGTCCCCTCCTTCGCACCAGTGGTTCTGATAAATCAAAGGTGCACTTGCGTCGCGCGCTGCGCCGGTTCGCCGACCCTGCCTGCGATCTGGCTCTTCCGATTCAAGTTCACTGAGGTGGAATGATCGGAGCGCGGAAACTCAAATGGTGCCACTCGCCGCTTTGGACATTACCGCTGAACGCGCTCTTTGCCGAGTTCATTCATTCAATCGCTGCGCTGCTCTTTCGATCGTGGCACGGCGCAGCTCGAGCTGATCCTCCACCAACGCGCCAAGATCACGCAAGGCGCGTTGATCATCGGCGCGCAAGCCTGCGCGAGGCACCGTATCGACAATGCATAGGGTGCCCAGGATAAATCCGTTGGGGCTGACCAGCGGGCAGCCGGCATAAAACCTGATCTGCGGCGCTTCCTTCACATGCAGGTTGTCGGAAAATCGAGAATCGGCGTGTGTGTCGGGCACGATCAGCAATGCGCGGCTCATGAGCGCGTGCGCACAAAACGATGAGGCTCGGGACGTTTCCGTCGCTTCGATGCCAAGGCGTGCAGGAAAGAACTGGCGCTCGGATTCGACGAGGGAAATAAGCGCGATGGGTACTTGAAAGAGGTGTTTGGCGAGGCTGACGATCCGGTCCAGCCCCACGTGGACAAAACCATCTTTCATCTCGTACTTCTTCAATTCGTTAAGCCGATCGATTTCAACGTGATCAGATGGACGGTACATGGCAAAGAAGTCTGAAGGGGAGATTTCGTAACATGATAGTTGAAGGCGATCGCTCGTGCCAGGGTGCGACCGGCCGGCACGCAACAGGGTGCCAGTGTGCGGCAATGGCCTCAAACGGCGCCGGTCTTTGCCCATGAGCGACGACCAGCACCCGTCAGGATTGCACGGCACCAATTGTTCTTATACGCGCGCGCCCACGTTTGAGCCTCGCTTAAGCTGATACCCTCTCGGTAGGCGAGCAATCCCTAAATTCGACCCCGCTCGGCAGGCTTTGCTTGGTACCGGTTCGGCACGTTGCCCGAACTCACCGCTGTAGTACTCGCCTGAACGCGCTCAAGTTTGTCCGCGCCTGCACATCGGATCAGCGCCGCGCAAGCGACTTTCGTGCTTCGCGTCTTTCTCTCTATGGGTCGATCTTTTTACTTGGATATTCATGCCACTCATACATCTCACCCATGATCTGGTCGACACCTTTATCCAAATTTCCGCTGCGCGCGAGGACAATGAGCCTGAGCCGGACGACTTCGATGTGGAGGAGGAGACCGCGGAGATCGTCTACGGCGACACCCCGCATCGCGACCCTGCGATCGAGTTCCTGGAAGACTTGTCGGCTAACGAGCAAGCCGAACTGCTGGCGTTGATCCGACACAGCAGTCACTTCGTCGGCGCGGGGATCGTGGCGCAGTCGGAGCATGAGGCGGTGGTCGAGCAGCAACTGCGCGATGTGGTTGAGCCCGGGCAGGCCATTACGCGGCTGACGACGGGGCTGGATACGTCCTCGGCGGTAGCGACAGGTCTTGAGCGCCTGACCTGACCCGCCTCTCGTCCGCGCCGCCGTAGTGTTGCTTCGACCCTGTAGTCACTGCGGCGGTAGCAAGGCGATGTTCAACGTTCAGGTTTGACGTTCACCGGTCGAAATCGCTTATTGCGATGAAAGCCCTTTCGCGACGCTACTGCGCTGCTGTGCGCGCTCGTCACGCAGACGCATGCCACCCACGTCTAAGCTCGGTCGACGCGTAGGCGTCACGCAACGCATACGCGTCGATCAATCCGTGTGCATCCTTGAAGCGAACGCATCGCCGCTCGACGCCCCATCACCGAACAATACGTGCCAAGCGCGATTCGCTGATGCAGGGGCGGCATACCGGCACGCTCGATTCACCATGTTCCGCACCATAGGATTCATACACCTCTTCTTCGGTCAGGTCATGAACCGAGTCGACCTCGAGATACTCGAGCAAGGCATCCGAGAAGTAAGCCTGAACAGTATGTTCGTCGTCCTCCCGGCGGCATTTCGGACACGGCACTTCCCGGTTGTTTCTTTCTGATGGCATCGATGTTCTCCATCGCGTTCAACGCGAATACTGGCTTTGGGTTCGGGACTTTACAGGACAACGCGGGTATTGCCTTGTCCAACCGCCCGGTCTTTGCAGCGTTCGCGCAACGCCGCACCTGTGTGCGCCTGGCGCGGCATGCGGGGGGAGACGGTCCAGCGTTCACATAGCGCGTCACCAAGCAAACTCGGCCAGGGTGTTTAGTCCATTTAGCCAGCAGACGTTACCCCAGTGCACCGATACGCTTATGTCTCCTAAGAAAGGGGACCGTTATGGCTACCGCAGCAGTCGCGCAATCCGGCGCAAATGAGTTTTCGACACTCATCCGTTGGTGCGTGTCTTACTACGATTCGTTGGCCAACGAACTGCAGCGGCAAGGTCGCGATCGCATGGCAGAAGTTGAACGCACCAGTGCGCGCGTCTGCCGGTTGCTGGCCACGCAAGAGAATACGCAGACGTACTTGTTGTCTGCGTTGGAAGGTCTGGATCAAAAAGTGGCGGAAGTGCTTGAGTTCGAACTGAAGGACATCAATCGTACGGTCAGGTTCTGGGCACAGGACGAAAAACAGCCCGTGCGCCAGCCGGACGCGTTGACGATCGAGAAGGACAGTCTAGACGATCTCGAAGGGGCCCGCGTGCCCGAGCGAATTCGCGATCTGTTGAAAATGCTGAACGGGTTCATCTTGCCCGGCAAGCTGGTATAGCGTCAACGCCGCCCGTGGGACTGAGCCTAGAACGTGTACGACACACCGACGTACACATGCGGGAAAAATTGCAGTTTGTCGGCGTCATCTTTCAGGTCGTCGCGTTGTTTGCGGATTTCTGCATCGGCATTGCCGCCCGAGGCGGCATCAAGCTTGGCATACAACGACTGATTCACATCGAAGTCGACTGAGGGCTTGCCGAACGACACGCCCAGGTCAGCCACAAAGCCCCATCCTGCGGCGGTTTTTTGGCCAACGTTGTGGCCCCAGCCCAAGCCAAGGTAGGGCGCCAACGTGGGGTACTTCAATCTTCCACTTGCACGGTCTTCTTCACCGTAGGTCACGCGGGTATCGCCAATCTTTACACTGCCTGATCGTCCGGGTCGCGCTTCGCCGTTCACTCGGGTATCGCGCCCGCCCAATCCGGCGGAGAGCCTGAAACCGGACTCGAACGGAAACCAGTCAAGATATGCCGTGGCTTGATCGTTACGGATCTTGGCGCTGTACTTATAGTCGCTGCGTGAACCGTCGTGGGTAATCGAGCCAATCGTGGTGACGTCACCACGTAGTGTGAAGGCGGGACTCAAGCCATGTGCGTAGCCGATGCCGGCACCCAAGAACCCGGCTTTGCCGTATATTTCCTGGGCTTGCGCGGACGCGCTCGCACCGAGGGCCGAAAGACACAGCAACGATATAGAAACGAAACGCATGAAACGGCTCCGAGGGCATTGTCGCGAGCGTGACGCGGTGTCCGCTAAGCGCGAGTCGTTAACATGACATAATTTGGTTACTCAATGTGGCAATTGGGCTGGCATCTATGCGCCAGCGCGACATTATTCGCAATATTGTGTGTTTTTTCCGACAGGGGGACTTGACGTCTCCCGACGGGAAGGCACGACAGGACGGTTTTATGTTTCCTCTGCGCTCGATCTGCATGATGTTGGTAGGACTGATCGGAGTCGGTCTCGCGGCGGGAGCCTTGAATTCGCCGGAGAAGGTGGCGGCGGAATATGGAAGTGGGTGGCTCTTTCGGCAGTTCGGGATCTATGGCGTGGCCGGTGCACTGCTGTTGATTGGACTGCCATTGTTCATTGCCGGTGTGGTGGGTATCAGACGTTATTGGCGGGCCCGGAAGTGGCGTTCCATTGGTTGATCTCCATCTTTCGGGGGCTTTTCTTTTCGTTACGCCTTTGTCCGATATGCCCGTCGTCGCTTCAATAGGGTCGTTCTACACTCCGCAGTAATTGAATTGGGAGAAGGACGTACATAATGAGTACCGAAAACGTCAGGCGGTTTGTCGAACGTGTCGCGCAGGATTCGCGACTCGCAGAGCGCCTCAAGACCATTCCGGCCGGGCCGCGTGCCGAGGCTGATTTTGTTGCTTTGGCAGCAGAAGAGGGCTTTGCCTTCAACATTGATGAGCTCCGCGCCGAGGCTGAAAAGGCCGCCAGTGGCGCGCAGCAGCGTTCGGAATCGGCAGCCACTGCCGAAGTGTCCGAAGGCGGCGAATCGGCCGACTGGGTGCTGGATTATTTCTATGGGCCTGATGGCCAGTGGACGAAGTAAGCACCACGTCATTTGGTGCCATAGAAAACGCAGCCTTCCAGGCTGCGTTTTGCTTTTCCGGATTTATCAAATTTCCTTGCGGTCGATATTCATGCACGTGTTTTACGTCGGGTCGCGCAAGGCTTCCACCTGGATATTCAGATCGACTTTCGGATCGAAACCCATGTCCAGCGCGAAGTCGATGCCAAAATCGCGGCGGTCGAATGACGCCGTGACGTCGGCCCCGCAGGCCTCGCGTTTTTCAAGGGGATGATCGATGCATTTGAATTTTCCGATTTTCATGGTCATCGGGTGCGTGACGCCGTGCAGCGTGAATTCGCCTTTGGCCTCGGTGGGGCGGTCGCCGTCAAAAGCGCTGAAGGTGCCGCTGAATCGGGCTTCGGGAAATTTGGCGGCGTCCAATATTTTGCTGCTGCGCGCCTGATCGTTCATCTCGTCGTGACCGAAGTCTACGGAGGCCACATCTACCTCAACCGCGATCTTGCCGGTCTGTGCGGCGCGGTCGAGCACGACGGTGCCGGCAGTTCGATTGAATTTGCCGCGCCAAGTGGAGAGGCCGCCCATGTGATCGGCCTCGAAGCTGGGGTACGTGTGCGACGGGTCGATGGTGTACTGCACGGGCGCGGACATAGCCGAGGCAGGTATGAATAGGGCACCTGCAAGGGCACTCGCCAGGGCAACCGCTCGCAGCGGTGACGTATTGATTATTTGCTGTTGGATCATGGCGCATCCTCCGTTGGGTGGTGTTTCTTGGATGGGTATCGGCAGAAGATTTCACCGTACCATTGTGCGGGCCAGCAAACCTAGGGTTCACAGCGTTGACCTGAACGCTATTCGTCCCTAAACTGGTTTGAGCAGGTCCCGTAATCACATGCTGGCAAGGAAAGAATATGGCTACAGGCATCGTCAAATGGTTCAACGCTGAAAAAGGCTTCGGTTTCATTCTGCCCGACGATGGCGGCAAGGACCTGTTTGCGCACTACTCTGAAATTCGCGGCGAAGGTTATAAGTCGCTCGCTGAAAACCAGAAGGTGAGTTTCGAGGTCGGTGAAGGTCCAAAAGGACCGAGCGCTAAAAATATCCAGCCGCTGTAGAGCTTTGCAGGCGGCTGCTTGACGAGTAACTAACCCGCCCTTGTGGCGGGTTTTTCGATTGAGCAATGCGCCTTGCGATCTGGCTAGCCGCGGCCGCCGCGCTGTTTATATCGTATCGATTACCCATGCAGCTGAGGGATGCCGCGAGTTGCGTGGGAATGTTATAACATTTCTAATTCAGGTCTGACAAAAAGTAACATTTGCGATACTGTGTGGCGAATGGGTGAAGTAGCCGTAACGGCTTTATAGAATCGCGCTTCCCAAAATTCGCATTGGAAAGAGGAGCGAATCGAATGAACATCAAATATGCGGCTATTGCCGTTCTCGCCGCTGCCGGACTCGCCGGTTGTTCGTCGAGCGGTCTGAACATGGATGGGCTGACGTCCGCCGGCGGTAAGGTCTTCCAGGCCTACAACATGACCGACGCGCAGATTCAGCAACTGAGCGATCAAGCCTGCGCCCAGTCCGACGCGGAAAACACCATCGCCAAGCCGGGCAGCAAGTACGACGCGCGTTTGCAAAAGATTGCCAAGCCGCTGTCGAAGTCGCTCAACGGCGTGACGCCGAACTTCAAGGTCTATCAAACCAAGGATATCAATGCCTGGGCGATGGCCAACGGCTGCATTCGCGTTTACAGCGGTTTGATGGACAAGATGAACGACAACGAATTGCAAGGCATCATTGGCCACGAAATGGGCCACGTTGCTTTGGGTCATACCAAGAAAGCCATGCAAACGGCATACACGGTGTCGGCTGCACGTGATGCTGCCAGCGCCGCCGGCGGCGCAACCGTCGCTGCGTTGAGCGCTTCGCAACTCGGCGACCTGACCGAGAAGTTCATCAATGCGCAGTTCTCGCAATCGCAAGAACTCGACGCCGACAGCTTTGCCTACGACACGATGAAAGCCAACAACCTGAAGACCACCGGTCTCGTGACGGCCTTCAACAAGTTGGCGGCAATGGAAAGCGGCAACAGCAGCACGGCTGAAAGCATGATGAGCAGCCACCCCGACAGCAAGGATCGCATGCAGCGCATCCAGGCGCGCATCGACGCCGACAAGAAGTAAGCATCTCCAAGCATCGCGCTTGACGCGGGCGCCCGGCGGAAACCCCGCTCGGCGCCCGTTTTCATGGCGTCCTCAACTTTCCGGTAAAATGGAGAGTTGAGTCGTACACCAACGCTTCGTTGAGCCCGTTTGCGAGCTCCTGGACGCGGTACACGAATTCCCAAACTTTTCTCGGAAATAGGTCTTTTAATGCAGCCTGTGGTTGAAACTCTCTCTGGCCTCGAGCGCCGTATTGATTTGTCCGTCTCGGTCGCCGACGTCGAAAAAGAAGTCCAAGCGCAGTTGAAGCGTGTGGGCCGCACGGCCAAAGTGCCGGGTTTCCGTCCGGGCAAGGCGCCGATCGCCATGCTGGAGCGCAGCCACGGTCCCAGCATTCGCTACGACGTGATCAACGGTCAGGTCGGCCGCGCGTTTGAAGCTGCCATCGATAGCGCCAAGGTGCGCGTCGCCGGTGCGCCCACGCTCGAGCCCAAGACTGAAGGCGTCGCTGACGACACGCTCGCCTTCACGGCCACGTTCGAGGTCTATCCCGAAGTGACGGTCCCCGCACTGGACGCCCTCGAAATCACGCGCTCGGAAAGCGAAGTCGGCGATGCCGAGATCGACCGCACGCTGAACGTGCTGCGCAAGCAGCGTTCGACGTTCACGGCTGTTGCCGATCGCGCCGCTCAAGACGGTGACCGCGTGACGCTGGATTTTGCCGGCACCATCGACGGCGTCGCTTTCGACGGTGGCAAGGCTGAAGATTTCCCGTTCGTTCTGGGCCAGGGCCGCATGCTGCCCGAATTCGAAGAGGCCGCCAAGGGTGTGAAGCAGGGCGAAACCAAGGTGTTTCCGCTGGCTTTCCCCGATGATTACCAGGGTAAGGAAGTCGCCGGCAAGACCGCCGAGTTCACGATTACCGTCAAGGAAGTCGCCGAGCCCGTTCTGCCCGAAATCGACACCGAATTCGCCAAGTCGCTCGGTCAGCCTGAAGGCGATGTCGAAAAGCTGAAAGCCGACGTGCGTACGAACGTGGAGCGCGAGGTCAAAGCCCGCGCGCAAGCCAAGACGAAAACCAGCGTGATGGATGCGTTGGTCAACGCCGCTTCGTTCGACGTTCCGAAGTCCCTGGTGGACAGCGACGTGCAGAACCGCATTGTGGCGGCTCGCGAAGAGCTGAAGCAGCGCGGTGTGCCCAACCCGGAATCCGTGCCGATCCCCCCCGAGGCATTCTCGGGCGAGTCCGAGCGTCGCGTGCGCCTGGGCCTGCTGGTGTCGGAACTGGTCAAGCAAAACGACCTGCAAGCCAAGCCTGAGCAGGTCCGTGCGCGCATCGAAGAGTTCGCCCAGAACTACGAAGATCCCGCACAGGTCGTCAGCTATTATTTGTCGGATCGTCAGCGTCGCTCGGAAATCGAAGCGATTGTTCTCGAAGACAACGTGGTTGCCTTCGTGCTGAGTAAGGCCAAAGTGACCGACGAAAAAGTACCCTTTGAGCAGTTGATGGGAATGGAGTAACTATGCAGCGTTTTACCGATTTCTACGCATCAATGAACGGCGACGCTTCGGTGACGCCCTCGTCCCTGGGGTACATCCCCATGGTGGTCGAGCAATCGGGACGAGGTGAGCGTTCGTACGACATCTACTCCCGTTTGTTGAAAGAACGTTTGATCTTTTTGGTTGGCCCGGTCAATGACCAGTCGGCCAACCTGGTCGTCGCGCAATTGCTGTTTCTGGAATCGGAAAACCCTGACAAGGACATCTCGTTCTATATCAACTCGCCGGGCGGGTCGGTGTATGCGGGCATGGCGATCTACGACACGATGAATTTCGTGAAGCCTGATGTGTCGACGTTGTGCACGGGCTTGGCCGCAAGCATGGGGGCGTTTCTGCTGGCCGCAGGCGCCAAGGGCAAGCGTTTCACGCTGCCCAACTCGCGCATCATGATTCACCAGCCCTCGGGCGGTGCTCAAGGTCAGGCCACGGATATCCAGATTCAGGCTCGCGAGATCCTGGATCTGCGCGAACGCCTCAATCGGATCCTGGCCCAGAACACCGGGCAGCCGATCGAGCGCATCGCCGTAGACACCGAGCGCGACAACTTCATGTCGGCCGAAGATGCGGTATCGTATGGGTTGGTCGACAAGCTCTTGTCGTCGCGTGGCGAGCAGCAGTAAGCGCTTGCCATTTGGCTTGAAGTAGTACGACCGATCACGTCACGGATAGGCGGGTCGCTTTTCGGAGCGGCTGCCACCAACCGAGTTTCAAAGACAGTTATGCCTGAAAAAAAGGGATCTGCAGACGCCAAAGTGCTGCACTGCTCCTTTTGCAATAAGAGCCAGCACGAGGTTCGCAAGCTGATTGCGGGCCCGTCGGTTTTTATCTGCGACGAGTGCATCGACCTCTGCAACGACATCATTCGCGAAGAAGCGCAGGCAACTGCGCGCGCGGCGATTCGCTCCGAATTGCCGACGCCTTCCGAAATCAAGACCTTCCTCGACCAATATGTGATCGGCCAAACGGGCCCGAAGCGCATGTTGGCCGTGGCCGTCTACAACCATTACAAGCGCATTCGCCACGGCGAGATCAAGGGCGAAGAAGTCGAGCTCTCGAAAAGCAACATCATGCTCATCGGCCCCACGGGCTCGGGCAAGACGCTGCTGGCCCAGACCTTGGCCCGGATGCTCAACGTGCCGTTTGTGATGGCCGACGCGACCACCCTGACCGAAGCCGGTTATGTGGGTGAAGACGTCGAGAACATCATTCAGAAGTTGCTGCAGAACTGCAACTATGAAGTGGAGAAGGCGCAGCGCGCCATCATCTATATCGACGAAATCGACAAGATTTCCCGCAAGTCGGACAACCCCTCGATCACGCGCGACGTGTCGGGTGAGGGCGTTCAACAAGCGTTGCTCAAATTGATCGAAGGCACGGTTGCTTCCGTGCCCCCGCAGGGTGGCCGCAAGCACCCCAATCAGGACTTCGTTCAGGTCGACACGACGAACATCCTGTTTATCGTGGGCGGCGCGTTCGATGGGTTGGACAAGGTGATCCGCGACCGTACCGAAAAGTCCGGTATCGGGTTTTCGGCTGCGGTGCGTGCGAAGTCGGAACGCGGCGTGGGCGAATTGTTCAGCGAAGTCGAGCCGGAAGATCTGATCAAGTTCGGTTTGATTCCGGAACTGGTTGGTCGTTTGCCGGTGGTCGCCACGCTGGATGAGCTGGACGAAGAAGCGTTGGTGCAAATCCTGACGCAGCCGAAGAATGCGCTCCTGAAGCAATTCCAAAAGCTGTTTGCCATGGAAGGTGCCGAGCTCGATATCCGGCCGGGTGCACTCGCTGCCATCGCCCGCAAGGCGCTCAAGCGTAAAACGGGTGCGCGCGGTTTGCGCTCGATCATCGAAGCCTCGCTCCTCGACACGATGTATGACTTGCCGTCGCAGGGCAATATCAGCCGGGTAGTGTTGGACGAGAACGTCATCGACGGCGACGGCAAGCCGTTGCTCATCTATAACGATGAGCAGGGCAAATCGGCCAAGCCCGAGCGTGGTGAGGTCCGCGACGCCGCAGCGTGATCTTTCGCTGGCCGGCTATGCGTGAAAACCCCCTCTAACCAAGGGGGTTTTTCTTTTCTACGCTTTTTCGGTAGTCCTTGCATATCGGCAAACGCCTGCTTGTTTTTTAGGCTATCGTTCCCATATCAGACATAGCCAACTGCCGAATACGATTTTGTCGTTCCGTATTCTGCGCTTTGATACGCAAGTTATTAGAGGAACGCCATTATGTCTGCAAGCCAGACCCTTCCGTCCGAGCCGATCGACCTGCCGCTGCTTCCGCTGCGCGATGTGGTGGTCTTCCCGCACATGGTCATTCCGCTCTTCGTGGGACGCCCGCGTTCCATTCGCGCGCTCGAGGTTGCCATGGAAGCGGGCAAGAGCATCATGCTCGTCGCCCAGAAATCCGCCGGCAAGGACGACCCGTCGCCCGAAGATGTTTATGAAATCGGATGCGTCGCCAGCATCCTTCAGATGCTCAAGTTGCCCGATGGCACCGTCAAGGTGCTGGTCGAGGGTGCCCAACGTGCGCGCATCACGCGCGTGGACGACGCCGAATCCCACTTCACGTGCGAAGTGGTGCCGATTGCGCCGGATGCCCTGCAAGGGGCCGAAACCGAGGCGTTGCGCCGCGCTATCGTTGCTCAATTCGAGCAGTATGTGAAGCTCAACAAGAAGATTCCGCCCGAGATTTTGACCTCGCTGGCCGGGATCGACGATGCCGGCCGTCTGGCCGACACCATTGCCGCGCACCTGCCGCTCAAGCTCGAGCAGAAGCAAAAGATGCTCGAGGTGTTCAGCACGTCCGATCGTCTCGAAGGCTTGCTCACGCAACTCGAAACCGAAATCGACATTCTCCAGGTCGAGAAGCGGATTCGTGGCCGCGTGAAGAAGCAGATGGAGAAAAGCCAGCGCGACTACTATCTGAATGAGCAGGTCAAGGCCATTCAGAAGGAGTTGGGCGAGGGTGAAGAAGGCGCCGATATCGAGGAACTCGAGAAGAAGATCGTCGCCGCGCACATGCCCAAGGAGGCCCGTAAGAAGGCCGATACCGAGCTGAAGAAGCTCAAGCTGATGTCGCCCATGTCGGCTGAAGCCACTGTGGTGCGCAACTTCATCGACACGCTGATCAATCTGCCGTGGAAGAAGAAGAGCAAGGTCAACAACTCGATTACCAATGCCGAATCGGTGCTCGACGACGACCACTACGGTCTGGACAAGGTCAAGGAACGCATCCTCGAGTATCTTGCCGTGCAACAGCGCGTGGACAAGGTGAAGGCGCCGATCCTGTGCCTGGTGGGTCCTCCGGGCGTGGGTAAGACGTCGTTGGGGCAGTCCATTGCCAAAGCGACGAACCGCAAGTTCGTGCGGATGGCGCTGGGCGGCGTGCGTGACGAGGCCGAGATTCGCGGTCACCGCCGTACCTATATCGGTTCGATGCCCGGCAAGATCCTGCAGAACATGTCCAAGGTGGGCGTGCGCAATCCGCTTTTCCTGCTCGACGAGATCGATAAGCTGGGTATGGATTTCCGCGGCGATCCGTCGTCGGCGTTGCTGGAAGTGCTTGATCCCGAGCAAAACCACACGTTCCAGGATCACTACGTGGAAGTCGATTTCGACTTGTCCGATGTGATGTTTGTGGCGACCAGCAATACGTTGAACATTCCGCCGGCGCTGCTGGATCGGATGGAGGTCATTCGTCTGTCGGGTTACACCGAAGAAGAAAAGATCCACATCGGTCGCGAGCACTTGTTGCCCAAACTGATGAAGAACAACGGCGTGAAGGATGGCGAGCTGGCAGTCGAAGACTCGGCGATCCGCGATATCGTGCGTTACTACACCCGTGAAGCTGGTGTGCGCGCGCTTGAACGCGAGATCGGCAAGATCTGCCGCAAGGTCATCAAGAAGTTGCTGACCGATGCGGACAAGACGCCGGCGAAGGCCGGTGAGGGCGCGAAGGTTGTGGTCAATGGCGACAATCTGGACGAGTACCTGGGCGTTCGCCGTTATACCTTCGGTATGGCGGAGAAGGAAAACCAGGTTGGTCAGGTTACCGGTTTGGCGTGGACCGAAGTGGGCGGCGATCTGCTGACCATCGAGGTCGCGGATATGTCCGGTAAGGGCACGATTCAGCGCACGGGTTCGCTCGGCGACGTGATGAAGGAGTCGGTCGAGGCTGCTCGTTCGGTGGTGCGTGCGCGTGCTCGCCGTCTGGGTTTTGCCGACAGCGTGTTCGAGAAGCGTGACGTCCACGTGCACGTGCCGGAAGGCGCAACGCCCAAGGACGGTCCGTCGGCCGGTATCGCGATCACGACTGCCATGGTTTCTGCTTTGTCGAAGATTCCGGTGCGTGCCGATGTAGCCATGACCGGCGAGATCACGCTTCGCGGAGAAGTGCTGGCGATCGGCGGCTTGAAAGAAAAGCTGTTGGCCGCTCACCGTGGCGGGATCAAGACGGTCTTGATTCCGGAAGAAAACGTCAAGGACTTGGCGGAGATTCCGGACAACGTCAAGAATCAGCTTGAGATCGTGCCGGTGCGCTGGATCGACAAGGTGCTCGAAATTGCGCTTGAGCGTATGCCTGAACCCTTGGCCGACGAAGAGCCGCCCAAGGAAAAGGCAGAGCCACTGGTCGCGTCGAGCAAGCCCGACACCACGTCCGACGTGATGAAGCACTGATCCTGTGAAGCAGCGCTGACGGGGCGCGCGCTGGCCCTGTCGATCGAAGAACCCAGCCGGGTAAAACCAGGCTGGGTTTTTTTATGGGGCGAGCGTATTGGACTCGATACCGCAAGCCCGCGTTAACCGTTGGTTAATGCAGCTTGATAAATCGTCGGTAGTCGCGGCACGGTGGTGTTTTTACACTGCGAGCTTCTATTCTTTGAGGTGGCCTTCGATGATCCCGCGCAGTGCTCGTCTATTCTCGCTGGTATTTCCGTTCGCAGTGCTCTTTGCGGGGATTGGCGCCGCGCACGCACAAGATACCGTCAAGGCCCCCGCGCCGGTTCAAGCGGCCAAGACGGACTATCCGCAGCGTCCCATCACGTTGCTGGTGGCATGGTCGCCCGGTGGTGCCGTCGATCTGCTCGCACGCCAGTTGGGTACCGTGCTGGCGAAGGATCTTGGCCAGACCATCATTGTCGAGAACAAGGCGGGCGCCAACGGCACGATCGGTCATGGTCAGGCTGCGCGGTCGGCCCCCGATGGTTATACCGCCATCCTGGCCACGAACAGCACCTTTGTAATCGGCCCGCACCTGTACACGAAGCTGGCCTATCAACATGAGCGAGATCTGGCGCCGGTGTCGCTGGTGGCCGCGAGCCCGTTGGTGCTTGCCGTCAATCCGGCGTTGAAGGTTTCGAGCGTGGAACAGTTGCTCGCGCTTGCGCGCAAAAGCCCGGGCCGCCTGAATTTTGCGTCGGGTGGGCAGGGATCCACCAGTCACCTGGCCGCCGAGCAGCTGATGGCGCTGACGGGCACCGAGATGACCCATATCCCTTATCAGGGCGGCGGTCCGGCTGCCACAGCGGTGGCCGCGGGTGAAGTCGATTTTGCATTCCTGGACCTGGGCGTGTCGCTACCGTTCGTGACAGCCAATCGGTTTGTGGCGATCGGCGTGTCGAGCGAGAAGCGTTCGGAGCTGCTTCCTGAGGTGCCAACCGTCGCGGAATCGGGCGCCACAGGATTCGAAGTCACCACGACGTTCAGTGTGTTCGTGCCGGCGAAAACGCCCGAGCCGGTTGTCGCGCGCTTGAATGCGGCGATCCTCACCGCGTTGTCCGATGACGGGCTGAAGCAGAAACTGGGCCGTCAGGGCGTGGTGGTGATGGGCACGTCGCCCGACGCGTTGCGCGACTACACCGCGCGTGAGAGCGAACGCTGGGGCAGCATCATCAAAGCCCGCAACATCACGGTGAATTGAGATGGCGCAGCATGTGTATCGCGTCGCCATTCTCGGCGCCGGCCCGATCGGGTGTGCGACGGCCGCCTTCCTCAGCCAGCAAGGCATCCAGGCGGGCATGTGGTCGCCCACTGCGCAGCGCCTGCAGGCGCACGAAGATCCCGCCCGCGCGCAGTTCGAATGCACGGGCGCGGTCAACGGATCGGTCGTCGTGGATCGCATCGATGCCCTGGATGCACTGACGGACTACACCCATATAGTTGTTTGCCTGCCGGGATCGCTCTATCAGCGCGTGCTGGAGAATGCCGCGCCATACTGGCGCACCGGCCAGACGGTGATCGTGAGTGGTGCCCTGTCGCTGGTGCCGCTATGGATTCAAAACGACGCCCGAGCGCGCGGCGCGGCAATAACGGCGGTCGGTTGGGGAACGACGCTCACGACGGCCCATTTTCTGGCCGATGGGCGACTGCATCTGAATGCCAAACGTCAGCGGATCGACATGGCGGTCCTGCGGCCCGCCGGCGATGACACGGCGGCCGTGACGCCCGCAGCCACGTCGACTGCTGCAGACGCGGATGGCAGGGCGGCAGCGGATGCCGGCGCGCGCAGCGACCTCGCGCGAGCGGTATCGGCGCAGGCAGCAGGTCGATCGTCTGTGGATGCGTATGCCGATTGCCAGGCGTTCTTCGGGGATCGTTTCATCCTCGTGGATAGCCTGCTCGCAAGCACCCTGGCCAATATCAACCCCATCGCGCATGCGGCCGAAGTCATTCCGAACCTCACGCGCATGGATCGTGGCGAAGCCTGGCAATTATTCGGGCATTTCACGGGTGTGGTGGCCAGAATGGCCGACGCCCTGGATCGGGAACGTCTGGCGCTGGCACGCCGCCTCGGTTTCGAATTGCCGACATTGGTGCAGCACTATCATCGTTCGTACCACGTTCCGCAAGGACCCTTGAACGAGATGGCGCAGGCGATCGAAAACCTGGGTGCGGGGCCGTTGGGACCGAATCGGCTGGCGCATCGGTACGTGCTTGAAGACGTGCCGTTCGGCTTGGTTTTTCAGGAGCGGCTGGCGCAGATGTGCGGTGTCGATAGTCCGATGCTGTCGTCGTGCATCACGTTGCTGGAAACGATCTACGCGCATTCGTTTAGGCGCGAGAACTTCCTGATGGACGCCTTGTTACCCGATCAGAGGTTGGCCTCGTTGGATGCGCTGCTGGCGTCTTGCAGGAGTGCACGCGCCGCGTCGTGAAAGCGATCGACGATCGCCCGTTGACCGCATTGCGCGCGATGCACGACGACGATGGGAATGGCGGGGGGTAAGTGAAGCACGGGCAGCGCCACGAGTGTGCCGCGTTGCAGGCTCTCCGCGACGGTGCGGCGCGCGAGCAGCGTCAGGCCATGACGCTGCTCGACCAGTTTGAGATTGGTGATGGCATTCATCGATTCGATTGCCGGTGCGATCGGCGGCAGGCTTTGGCTGAGCAGGAGTTGCTCCAGCATCAGCCTTGCCTGGGTCGGCCTGGGGGGCAGCACCCAGGCCTCGCGTTTCAAGTCCTGCCAAGACCACGCGGCGGGGCCGGTATCGCTTGCCAGCGGGTGATCCGGGGCACACACCACGATCCATTGCTCGCGGCCCACGGGACGGATCACCAGTCCTTCCTGGCACAGGCTGCCGAGTTCGGACGACGTGTTCATCGTGATGAGCACGTCGATCTCGCCGCTTTCGAGCTTGCGTTGCGTATCGTCGAGCCGACCCTCGACCACTTGTATGGGCGGAAGCGGGCTGGAGGACGTCATGGCGCGCAGCACCTCAGGAAGAAGCGACCAGGCGATGAAAGGCGGCGCGCCGATACGCAGCACGCTGTCGTGCCCCAGTTTCTGGTCGCGCAATTCGTCGGCCAGATTTGCGACTTCGGACAGCAGCAATCGGGCGCGATGCACCAGGAGATTGCCCTCGTGCGTCAAGGTCACACCCCGTGCATGGCGGTCGAAAATCGTCAGACCCAGCAGCGATTCGATCTCGCTCAATGCCTTGCTGACGGCGGCCGTGCTGACGAAGAGCTTCTCTCCGGCCGCGCGCATGCTGCCGGTATCGGCCAGCACGGTAAGCAGTTCGAATTGGCGCATCCGAAGCGCTGCGATCATGCGATAGGTTGAATCTTGCATCGCTGCCTTGCTGATAACCACACGCCTGCGTGAGGGGTCTGAAACACGCGCCGTACGGATCGTTGAATCCGGGGGCGCACACCAATGAATGTGTCGTGCACGCGATGTTGCCGTACCTGGCAAATCAGCGCACACCGAACGCGTTGAAAAGGGAGTTTGAATTGTCGACTAAAAAACGAGCGCGCGTGCGCATCCTCGCTACCGGCGGCACGATTGCCGGCAGTGCCGATCGTGCCGACACGGCTGGGTCGTACACCGCAGCCACCGTAAGCTTAAGCGCCATTCTCGATACGGTGCCGGGTTTGCACGCGCTGGCCGACGTGGATGCGCGCCAGGTGGCCGCCATCGATAGCAAAGACGCCGATCCGGAATTCTGGCAGGAACTGGCGCGCCATGTTCAGCAGGCGCTGGATGCGCCGGACGTGGACGCAGTCGTCGTATTGCATGGCACCGATACCCTGACGGAGAGTGCGTGGTTCGTTGAGCTGGCACTCGCGCCGTCCAAGACGGTCGTGTTCTCGGGCGCGATGCGGCCTGCGACCGCGCTTTCTGCCGATGGCCCGATGAACGTGCTGCAAGCGGTGCGTGTGGCAACCGATGCCTCATCGCGCGGGCGTGGGGTGCTGGCCGTGATGAATGGTGCGATTCACCGCGCGCGGTTTCTGCGCAAGGCGCACAGCAGCCACGTGCACGCGTTTACGAGCGGCGCGGCTGGCCTGGAAGGTGAGGTGTTCGATACGGTGAACTGGTTTCGACCGCCGCCGGCGTCATCGGTCGGGCAGCTGCGCTGCGACGGCCTCACCGGGCGCGATGCTCAAATGGGCCTGCCGGCAGACGTAGACACTGCGATACCAGGTGGAGCGACCGACGTCGGTGCCGCGGCCATTTTGGACGGCGATGAAATCGGGTATTTGCTTGGCACACCATTGCCGCGCGTCGACATCCTTGTTGCTTATCCTGGCGCATCTACCGATGTGGTCGCGCACCTCGTGCGTGCAGGTGCACGCGGTATCGTTTTTGCCGGCACGGGGCACGGCACCTTGAGCGGGCCGATACAGGCCGCGTTGGCCGATGCGCGATCCAGTGGTCTGGCCGTGGTGCGCGCGAGTAAGGTGGACGAGGGGCAGGTGGGCTGGAATGTCGGCTGCCCGGATCACGCGCTGGGCTTCATGACGAGTGGCGGGCTGTCGCCAGACAAAGCCCGGGTGGCATTGATGGTTCGGCTGGCAAAAGAGAAAGCGAAAGAGAAAGCGAAAGAGAAAGGGCAAGCCCGCAGCGGGGTACGAGCCCTGTTGGAAGATTACCGGATCTGAAGAAGCAGCCGCCGTATCAGGGCGGCTGCTTCGACCATGCATGAATCAATGCAGCGGCTGGGTACGGATCAGGCCGACGGCGATCCCCTCAAGCGCAAATTCTTGTTCGGGAGCCACGACAATGATGTCGAAGTCGGGGTTCTCCGGAAGAAGTTCGATGCGATCGGCATGGCGTTGCAAGCGCTTGACGGTGACCTCGTCGTCGATCCGCGCTACGACGATCTGACCGTTGCGGGCATCGGTCGCCTTCTTGACGGCCAGCAGGTCGCCATCGAGGATGCCGCAATCACGCATGCTCATCCCTCGCACCTTCAGGAGGAAGTCGGGCGTTTGCGTGAACAGGCCGGGATCGACGCCAACCTCTCGTTCAACATGCTCGGCGGCCAGGATGGGGCTACCCGCAGCTACGCGGCCGATCAGTGGCAACTTCATCTGATTGAGCAGCGCACCGATCGGGCTGGGCGCGTCTTCTTCTTGCGCGGGCTTCAAACGAATGCCGCGCGAGGTACCGGCGGTAAGCTCGATGGCGCCTTTGCGCGCCAGCGCCTTCAGGTGATCTTCGGCGGCGTTGGCCGAACGAAATCCGAGCGCTTGCGCGATCTCGGCTCGCGTGGGAGGGAATCCGGTGCGCGCGACGGCGGCGCGAATGAGATCGAGGATTTCCTGCTGACGTTCGGTAAGTTTGCTGGCCATTTCATTCCTAGCGAGTCATGCGCAGTGCGCGGCATGAACTGTATGGATATACAGTTGCCGATTTTGGACGACTTGAGCGCAAAATGCAACGGTGAAACCAATAAAAAACCAAGAAAATCGGGGCTTGCGGGACGAAAGTCGGCGGATATGCGCTGAAAGACTAGATGTAGGCGCCGTCAAACGACTTTGCAGTGCGGCGCAGGAAGATGCGGGGGGCATATCGCAACCTTGCTCGAACCCGAGGGCGAAAAAAACCCAGCGCTGCGGCTGGGTCGAATACGACGTATTGGTGCCGTCAGACAATCCTGCAGTCAGAGGCGTGCAACGCGAGACGCCTCAACCCTGCAAGCGCGCGACCTTCAGGCTTTCAACACTGCGGCAATGGCCTTGGCCACGGCATCGATGTTCTGGCTGTTGAGCGCAGCCACGCAGATCCGGCCGGTCGAAATGGCGTAGATCGCGTGCTCTTCGCGCAGGCGTTCGACCTGATCCGCGGTAAGACCCGAGAACGAGAACATGCCACGCTGCTTGAGAACGAAGCTGAAATCCTGCGTCGCGCCTGCAGCCTTGATCTTCTCGACCAATTGCTTGCGCATCGTACGGATGCGGTCGCGCATCCCGGCCAATTCAGCGTCCCACTCGGCAAACAAGGCCGGGTCGTTGAGCACCGTGGCGACCACCGTGCCGCCGTGCGTGGGCGGGTTCGAATAATTGGTGCGGATCACGCGCTTCAGCTGGCTCAGCACGCGCTTGGATTCGTCGGCGTCACCGGCGATGATCGTGAGCGCACCCACACGCTCGCCATAAAGCGAGAACGACTTCGAGAACGACGAGCTCACGAACATCGTGATGTCCATGTCGGCAAACATGCGTACCACCGATGCGTCTTGCTCCAGACCGTCGCCGAAGCCCTGGTAGGCGATGTCGAGGAAGGGCACCAGATTGCGCGCTTTGACCGTTTCGGCGATCGTCTTCCACTGCTCGGCCGTGGGATCCACGCCGGTCGGGTTGTGGCAGCACGCGTGCAGGACGACGACGGTTTGCTCGGGCAGGGCTTTCAGGCCAGCCAGCATGCCTTCGAAGTTCAGGCCATGCGTGGTCTTGTCGTAATAGGGATAGGTGCCCACTTCGAAACCGGCGCGTTCGAACAGCGCGCGGTGGTTTTCCCAGCTGGGATCGCTGATCACCACCTTCGAGGTGGGCAAGAGCAGGCGCAGATAATCGGCGCCGATCTTCAGTGCACCGGTGCCGCCCAGAGCTTGGGTTGTGAGCACGCGACCTGCGGCGACGAGCGGCGAATTGGCGCCCAGCAGCAACGTTTGCGCGCCTTTGTTGTAACCGGTGATGCCTTCGATCGGCAGGTAGCCGCGCGCGGCCGCTGCTTCGATGCGGGCGATTTCCGCTTTGCGCACTGCGCTCAGGAGCGGCAGGCGGCCAGCGTCGTCGTAGTACACGCCCACGCCAAGGTTCACTTTTCCGGGGCGCGTGTCCGCGTTGTACTGTTCGTTCAGACCAAGAATGGGGTCGCGCGGGGCGAGTTCAACGGATGCGAAAAGTGTACTCATGTCAGGGGAATGGGTATGGTGGACTAGGGTTGACAGGCAGTGGATAATCAGGGGTTTACCCCCAAAACAGTCTAGCATGACCGCATCCGGATTCATCGAGTATCCAGGCAGTCCCTTCCAACTCTTCCAGCCCTATCCGCCCGCGGGCGACCAGCCGAAAGCGATCGACTCGCTTACGCAAGGGATCGAGGATGGGTTGATGTACCAGACGCTCTTGGGCGTAACGGGCTCGGGCAAGACCTTTTCCATGGCCAACGTCATCGCGCGTATCGGCCGGCCGGCGCTCGTCCTGGCGCCCAATAAGACGCTCGCCGCGCAGCTCTACGCCGAAATGCGCGAGTTCTTTCCCAAGAACGCGGTCGAGTACTTCGTTTCCTACTACGACTATTACCAGCCCGAGGCCTATGTGCCCACGCGCGATCTGTTCATCGAGAAGGATTCCTCGATCAACGAGCACATCGAGCAAATGCGGTTGTCGGCCACCAAGAGCCTGCTCGAGCGGCGCGACACGATCATCGTCGGCACCGTCTCGTGCATCTACGGTATCGGCAACCCCGGCGACTACCACGCCATGGTGCTCATCCTGCGCTCGGGCGACCGGATGGCGCGGCGCGAGATCCTGGCGCGTCTGGTCGCCATGCAGTACACCCGTAACGACGCCGAGTTCGTGCGCGGTACGTTCCGCGTGCGCGGCGAGACCATCGACGTGTTCCCGGCGGAAAGCGCGGAACTCGCCGTGCGCATCACGATGTTCGACGATGAGGTCGAGTCGCTGGAACTGTTCGACCCCCTCACCGGGCGCATGCGGCAGAAGGTGCCACGTTTTACGGTGTACCCCGGCTCGCATTATGTGACGCCCCGGGATACCGTGCTGCGCGCCGTCGAAACCATCAAGGTTGAGCTGCGCGAGCGCCTGAAGATGTTTGTGGACGAAGGCAAGCTGGTCGAGGCGCAACGGCTCGAGCAGCGCACCCGCTTCGACCTCGAAATGCTCAACGAGCTCGGTTTCTGTAAGGGCATCGAGAACTACTCGCGGCATTTGTCGGGAGCCGCGCCCGGGGAGCCGCCACCCACGCTGATCGATTATCTGCCTGCAGATGGATTGATGTTCATCGACGAGAGTCACGTCACCATCGGCCAGTTGGGCGGGATGTATCGAGGCGACCGGGCGCGCAAGGAAACGCTGGTGCAGTACGGCTTCCGTTTGCCGTCGGCGCTGGATAACCGGCCGCTGAAGCTGGATGAGTTCGAGTCGCGGATGCGGCAGTGCGTGTTCGTGTCGGCCACGCCGGCGGCGTACGAGATCGAGCATGCCGATAACGTCGCCGAGCAGGTCGTGCGGCCCACGGGCCTGGTCGATCCGAAGGTCGAAATTCTGCCGGCCAGCACGCAGGTGGACGACCTGCTGGGGCAGATCAAGGTGCGGGTTGCCGCCGGCGACCGGGTATTGGTAACCACGCTCACCAAGCGCATGTCGGAAGACCTCACCGATTTTCTGGCCGAGCATGGTGTGAAAGTGCGTTATCTGCACTCGGATATCGATACGGTCGAACGGGTGGAGATTCTGCGCGATCTGCGCCTGGGCACTTTCGACGTGCTCGTGGGGATCAACTTGCTGCGCGAGGGTCTCGACATTCCCGAAGTCTCGCTCGTAGCGATTCTGGATGCCGACAAGGAAGGCTTCCTGCGGTCGGAGCGCAGCCTGATTCAGACGATTGGCCGGGCCGCCCGAAATCTGAATGGCCACGCCATCCTTTATGCCGATCGCATCACCGATTCGATGCGGCGGGCAATGGATGAAACCGAGCGCCGCCGCAACAAGCAGCTGGCGTTCAACATCGAGCACGGCATTACCGCGCGCGGCGTGAACAAGGCGGTGCGGGACCTGATCGATGGCGTGGTGGGGGCGCAGCGCGATGACGTGGTCGAAAGCGAGATTCCGGCATCCTTGCTGGGCGATGAGAAGGCGCTCGCCAAGGAATTCAGACGCCTGGAGAAGGCCATGTTGGATCACGCCCGCAACCTGGAGTTCGAGCAAGCTGCTGCGGCGCGAGATGCGCTGACCGCACTGAAGGAACGCGCGCTGCTGCGGTAAGCCCGGCGTAAGGGGGCGAACGGCTTGCGGCGTTTCCTGGCTGATTCACCGCCGCGCGGATTTCACTGCGTGGCGGTTGATGACAGCAGGGTGGCATGTTTATTTTGGTGACTGGGGAACCCCTCCGGCGGTCTTCCGGTCAATCAAAATCAGGGGCGATTCAGGTGTGGCGGCAGCGCACGAGATTTGCCGACTTCGCTCCTCATAGTTTTCTTAAATCATCGCGATAATGAGTTGATATATCAGGGTATTTGTATCCTGATGCGGCGCCTCCGAGCATATGCGCCGGTGCAAAAAAAGCTTGCCTTCTTTCGGGTTTTCCCGCAGACTTTCAACCATGATGACCAAGGTACTTTTTGTTTGCATGGGCAACATCTGTCGCTCGCCGAGCGCAGAGGGCGTGTTCCGTCATTTGGTGTCCGACGCCGGTTTGTCCGACGTCGTCCGAATTGACTCCGCCGGCACCCACGACTTCCATATCGGCGAAGCCCCCGATGCGCGCGCCCAGGCGGCCGCTCGCAAACGCGGGTACGAAATGACGCATTGCGAGGCGAGGCAAGTCACGCCTGACGACTTCCGCGAGTTCGATCTGATCCTGGCGATGGATTGGGAGAATTTGTCCGCGATGCAGCAGCAATGCCCGAAGCAGTATCAGCATAAGCTGATGTTGCTCATGCGCTTCGCGAACGAATTCGAGGAAGCCACCGTGCCCGATCCGTACTATGGCGGCCCGGAGGGTTTCGGCAAGGTGCTCGACTACCTCGAGGATGCCTGTCAGGGTGTTCTGGAGCTGGTGCGCAAGCGTGCAACGCAGTATCAGGCTGCCTGATTTCGATTAGGCAATCGGCCCACCGGCCGCGCCCACAGCGCGGTTTTTTTACGCCAGGTGTTTGCAGCGCTGACGCTCGATACCAAGGCTCAGGCGAGCGCAACACTCGCAAGGGTGCGCATTTTCGTTGGAAGGTGCCTGCATTCGGTAGCTCGCGGCGCGAAACGGGCTGTCGGCCCGCCCAACGCTTAAGACGTTACAGAGGCCTAGCGTTTTAGTCGGGAATTCGTTATACTTGAGGCAATTACTCGGGTATTGCGCTGCGAGGATCTTCTCAGCAGCGTGCGAACACCAGGAATCCAGACTATGCGGCTGACAACGAAAGGGCGTTTTGCAGTGACCGCCATGATCGACCTCGCGATGCGTCAGCATGGCGGGCCCGTCACGTTGGCGGCGATCAGCCAGCGCCAGAACATCTCCCTCTCTTATCTCGAACAGTTGTTCGGCAAATTGCGCCGGCACGAGCTCGTGGACAGCGTTCGCGGTCCTGGCGGCGGCTACTCGCTCGCCCGCCTGGCACGCAACATCACGGTGGCAGACATCATCTTCGCCGTGGATGAGCCGTTGGACGCGACCAGTTGCGGCGGCAAGCGAGACTGTACGAGCGGCAACGATGGCAAGCCCGGCAAGTGCATGACGCATGAGCTGTGGGCCACGTTGAACCGCAAGATGGTGGATTACCTGGATTCGGTCTCGCTCCAGGATCTGGTCGATCAACAGCGCGTGCGTCAATTGCAGGACGCGAGCGCCGCGGCCAATTCGGGATCCCCGGTTCGGGTCAATCGTTTGAATACCACTACGGCCGGTAGCGTGACCAACGCACCGGCAGCGGCGTAAATCGCCGCGTCGATCGTACAGGAGTCGTTATGAGCAATCGTCCAATCTATCTCGATTATTCCGCTACCACGCCGGTCGACCCGCGCGTTGTCGACGCCATGGTGCCGTGGCTTTACGAGAATTACGGCAATCCCGCGTCGCGCAGCCATTCGATCGGCTGGGCCGCGGAAGAAGCGGTGGAGCGCGCGCGTGAAGAAGTCGCCAAGCTGGTCAACGCCGATCCGCGCGAGATCGTGTGGACGTCGGGCGCCACCGAGTCGATCAACCTTGCAGTCAAGGGTGCGGCCAACTTCTATCACCAGCGCGGCAAGCACATCATCACGCCGAAAACCGAGCACAAGGCTACGCTGGATACCTGTCGCGAACTCGAGCGCCAGGGTTTCGAGGTCACGTATCTGAACGTTCAGGAAAATGGCCTGCTCGATATCGAGGTGCTGAAAGCCGCACTGCGTCCGGATACCGTGCTGGTGTCGATTCTGTTCGTCAATAACGAGATCGGCGTCATCCAGGATATTGAAGCGATTGGCGAACTGCTGCGCGAAAAGGGCATTATTTTCCATGTGGACGCGGCGCAAGCCACGGGCAAGGTCGTGATCGATCTGCAAAAGCTCAAAGTCGACTTGATGTCGTTCTCGGCGCACAAGACCTACGGCCCGAAGGGCATGGGCGCACTGTTCATTCGTCGCAAGCCGCGTGTGCGCATCGAAGCGCAAATCCACGGTGGCGGCCACGAACGCGGCTTCCGCTCGGGTACATTGCCCACGCACCAGATCGTCGGTATGGGTGAGGCCTTCCGTATCGCCCGCGAAGAGATGGGCGTGGAGAGCGAACGCATCCGCATGCTGCGCGATCGGTTGTGGGCGGGGCTGTCCACCATCGAAGAGGTTTACCTCAATGGCGACATGGAACGCCGTGTGCCGCACAACTTGAATGTGAGTTTCAACTACGTGGAAGGTGAGTCGTTGATCATGGCGATCAAGGAACTTGCCGTGTCGAGTGGTTCGGCATGTACTTCCGCCAGCCTGGAACCGTCGTATGTGCTACGCGCGCTGGGGCGCAATGATGAACTCGCGCACAGCTCGATTCGTTTCACGATCGGCCGTTTCACCACCGAGCAGGAAGTCGATTTTGCGATCGATTTGCTCAAGAGCCGCGTCGGCAAGCTGCGTGATATGTCGCCGCTGTGGGAAATGGCGAAAGACGGCATCGATATCAGTTCCGTACAGTGGGCGGCGCATTAATTGCGGCGTTTGAATAATGATCCGGCGGGCTGAACCGCCACCGTTGGGAGATTAATCATGGCATATAGCAATCAAGTTCTCGACCACTACGAAAACCCCCGTAATGTGGGTTCGTTCGACAAGGGCGACACCAGCGTCGGTACCGGCATGGTCGGCGCACCCGCCTGTGGCGACGTGATGAAGCTGCAGATTCGTGTGAACGAATCCGGCATCATTGAAGACGCAAAGTTCAAGACGTACGGCTGTGGTTCGGCCATCGCCTCGAGCTCGCTCGTGACCGAGTGGGTCAAGGGCAAGACGCTCGATCAAGCGATGAGCATCCGCAACACGCAGATCGCCGAGGAATTGGCGCTGCCGCCGGTGAAGATTCACTGCTCGATCCTGGCTGAAGACGCGATCAAGGCAGCGATCAAGGATTACCAGGACAAGCACGCCGTTACCGAGCAAGATAACCAAGCTGTCACTGCGAGCTGATCATGGCTGTCACACTCACCGAACGCGCGGCCGATCACATCAGCCGCTATTTGCAGAAGCGAGGCAAGGGCATCGGCCTGCGCCTGGGCGTGCGGACGACCGGGTGTTCTGGCATGGCCTACAAGCTTGAGTATGTTGACGAACCGGCCGGTGAAGACTCGGTATTCGAGTTTCACGGCGTGAAGGTATTCGTCGATCCCAAGAGCATGCCGTATCTTTCCGGCACGCAGCTGGACTATGCCCGTGAGGGCTTGAACGAAGGGTTCAAGTTCAGCAATCCCAATGAGAAGGCAACCTGCGGTTGCGGCGAGTCGTTCACGGTGTAATGCGTGGCGGCTGACGACTACTTTTCTCTTTTTGGGTTGCCGCGCCAGTTCGCACTCGACCGCGATGCGCTCGAATCCGCGTGGCGTCTGGTCGCGGCGCGGGTGCATCCCGACCGCTTCGCCACGGCAAGTGCCGCCGAGAAGCGCGTTGCCATGCAATGGGCTGCGCGGGCCAACGACGCTTATCGGCAATTGCGCGATCCGCTTCTTCGCGCCAAGTATTTATGCGAATCGGGCGGAATCGACCTGAAGACCGAAACCAATACGGCGATGGCGCCCGCCTTCCTGATGCAGCAAATGGAGTGGCGCGAGATGCTGGACGACGCACGCGATGCGAAGTCCGCCGATGCGTTTGCTACGCTGGATACGGAAATACGCGATGCGCGTGTCGAGATGACGCGCGTACTCACCGATTTGATCGACGTTCGTGGCGATCTGGCTACCGCCGGCGAGAAAGTTCGGGAATGGATGTTCCTCGACACTTTCGGCCGCGAGCTGGAGCGCGAGCGTCCCGACCACTAAAGATCCACTGTCATGGCTTTATTGCAGATTTCCGAACCGGGAGATTCCCCGGCTCCGCACGAGCGCAAGCTGGCCGTGGGCATCGATCTGGGCACCACGCACTCGCTGGTGGCTGCGGTGCGCAGCAGCGTGCCCGAGATTTTGAACGATGCCGAAGGCCGTGCATTGCTGCCGTCCGTCGTGCGCTACCTGGATAGCGACGCGCGTATTGTGGGCTACGAGGCTGCACAGGCCCAGGCCACCGATCCGTCCAATACCGTCGTGTCGGTGAAACGCTTCATGGGCCGCACCTTCGACGACGTGAAGGCTGAAGGCCTGCCTTACGAGTTTGTGGATGCCCCGGGCATGGTGCGCTTGCGCACGGTGCGTGGCGACCTGAGCCCGATCGAGGTCTCGGCGCATATTCTGCAAGCCTTGCGCGAGCGCGCCGAGAGCGTGTTGGGTGACGATCTTGTCGGCGCGGTCATTACGGTGCCGGCTTATTTCGACGATGCGCAACGCCAGGCCACCCGCGATGCGGCACGACTGGCCGGGATGAATGTTCTCCGTTTGCTCAACGAGCCGACGGCCGCAGCCATTGCCTACGGTCTGGACCACGCCTCGGAAGGCGTTTACGCCGTCTACGACCTGGGTGGCGGGACGTTCGACGTATCGATTCTGCGGTTGACGCAAGGCGTGTTCGAGGTGATCGCCACCGGGGGCGATACCGCCCTGGGCGGTGACGATTTCGACACCCTGATCGTGCAGGCAGTGTGTGCCACGGCCGGCGTTGCGCTCGATACCTTGTCGCGTGAGCATCACCGTGCCTTGCGCGTTGCTGCGCGGGTCGCACGCGAAGCATTGTCCGACGCCGACAGTGCCGTGGTCGAGGCGGAACTGGGCGAGGGTACGATCGTCAGCGCGGCGCTGAGCCGCACGGATTTCGAGCGCCTGGCGCAGCCACTGCTCGAGAAAACCCTGGATCGCGCGCGTCAGACGCTGCGCGATGCGGGTTTGAAGCCCGCCGACGTAAAGGGTGTGGTGATGGTGGGCGGTGCGACGCGCATGCCCATCGTGCAACGCGTGGTAGGCGATCTTTTCGGCACCACGCCGCTCACCGATCTCAACCCCGACGAAGTGGTTGCCTTGGGCGCTGCCTTGCAGGCCAATTTGCTCGCGGGCAATCGCGCGCCGGGTGAAGATTGGCTGCTGTTGGACGTGACGCCGCTTTCGCTCGGTCTTGAAACGATGGGCGGTTTGGTCGAACGTGTGATCCCGCGCAACAGCACGATCCCGGTGGCGCGGGCGCAAGAATTCACGACCTTCAAGGACGGCCAGAGTGCCATGAGCATTCACGTCCTGCAGGGAGAGCGCGATCTGGTGACTGCCTGTCGCTCGTTGGCACGCTTCGAACTTCGCGATATTCCGCCGATGGTCGCCGGTGCTGCGCGCATTCGCGTCACGTTTCAGGTGGATGCCGACGGCCTGCTCAATGTGACGGCGCGTGAAGAAAGCACTGGTGTGGAAGCGGCCGTCACGGTTAAACCGTCGTACGGTCTATCGGACGACGAAGTGGCGACGATGCTGGCCGACAGCGTGTCCCAGGCCGATAGCGACGCCGTGGCGCGGATGTTGCGCGAGCAACAGGTCGAGGCGCGGCAATTGGTCGAATCCGTCGGCGCTGCGCTTGCCAAGGATGCCGATTTGCTAAACGCGGATGAGCGGCAAGCGATCGATGCCGCACTGGCCGACGCTACAGCGGCGCAATCCGCTGAAGACGTCGACGTGGTGCGTGCGGCCGTCAAGGCGTTGTCCGACAGTACCGAACTCTTCGCCGAGCGGCGTATGGACCGCAGTATCCGGTCCGCGCTTGCCGGCCGTAAACTTGATGAACTGGCTTGAATCCGCTGTATGCCTAAACTGACCATCCTCCCGCACCCCGACGTTTGCCCTGAGGGCAAGGTCATCGAAGACGCGCCTGTAGGCGTCTCGATCTGTCGCATCATGCTCGACAATCATGTCGAGCTCGAGCATGCCTGCGAACTTTCATGTGCATGTACGACATGTCATGTCGTGGTGCGCGAAGGTTATGCCTCACTCGAGGATGCGACCGACGACGAAGAAGACATGCTGGATAAGGCCTGGGGCTTGTCACCAACCTCGCGCCTGTCCTGTCAGGCCAAGGTTGCGCAGCAAGACATCACGATTGAAATTCCCCGCTATACGATCAACCACGCGAAGGAAAATCACTGATGAAATGGGTCGACACGCTTGAAATCGCCGAGACGCTCGACGAGACGCATCCCGACATCGATCCGGCAACGATACGGTTCACGCAATTGCGCGAGCTGGTCATGGCCTTGCCCGGATTCGACGACGAGGCCTCCCGTTGCGGCGAGCGCATCCTGGAAGCTATTCAGCAAGCCTGGATCGACGAACGCGCTTGAAGGCATCGGTGCCGAAGTGGCGCCTTCTGTGCGGGCCTGCGCCTGACAGGCCAACAGCGTCCCATGCCGGGCAGCGTCGCCGATCAACGCATGCCCGCAATACCGCTCAGGGCTTGGAACTCACTTCCTGGTACTTCCCGTCGCGCGAAGACCAACGGAATATCTTCTCGACATCCTTATCGCCCTTCTGCGTGATGCGCAGATCGTAGTGGCCGTCGGTTTTGCCTTTGGTGACGGCAAGCACGTTCTCCGCGGTCTCGATCGAATGGTCGCGCGTCCCGTCCTTGTTCCAGCCACCGGCGATGTCGTAGTTGGCAAACATGGGTTCGGCGAGGATGACCGCAAGGCGGTCGCCGTCGATCCTGAAGAGATAAAGCGCGTTGAATAAGGCGCCGCCGCCGGCAAACGACTCGGACCAACCGCCGCGCAGACCGAACGCATATTCGTCGTCGGCGATTCGGTAAGGGGCCAGGTCGAATTGGCGCCACTCGTTGGGCAGGATACGCTTGTCGGCTGCCTCCTCGGCATCTACGGGCGCAGGCAGCATGCTGCGGGACCAATCCGTTTTCAGTGTAACGGCGCCACTGGCCGCCACGCGCGTTGGCGCGGCGCCCGCTTTACGTTCCACGATGCCCACGTATGCCACCGGCAGCGTCTGATCGCGCACGTCAGGCCCGGTTTGCTGCGGGCCGCAGTCGGGTGTCTTCGGAACTTTCGCCGCGCCTTGCGCCGCGCACACGATCACCACGTAGCTGTCTGCGCGCCGCGGCCACGGTTTGGCTCCCACCAGGGTCACCCTGGCCGGGTCCCCTTTCGGCATCACAAGGCCGACGAGTGTATCGGCGTCCAGTCCGGCGGGCAGGGTAACGCCCAGCCCATCTTGCTTGGGATCGATCGGTTTGGCGGGTGAGGGTGCCGCGAATGCGGTGCCGGCCATTACCATCGCCGCCGCGCACCCGGCGATTACTGTCGTGCGTAGACGAGACCGCCTTGTTCGCAACTGCGGCCTCAAATTGGAGGACATTGAATCGGGCGTCTGGTGGGTTGAGCGGTCGATAGCCGTCATGGTGTGCCCATAGGAAGTGCGCCGTGCGCAGGTAGATCGGATAGCTGACGGGTTCAACTGGCTAGAGTGTGTGGATTCGATCTTGCGCCACATGGCTTTTAGTGTCGACGCACACTGCGCTGGAATGTATCGCACTTGACCCGCCCGGTCGCTTGCCAGTAACAAGCCAAGCGGGAAATTACTCGGCCGTCACATAACGTCCCTGCTGCGCCGCCCATTTGCGTGTCTTGGTGTGCTTGTCGCCTTTCATCTTGATGCGGATGTCGTAGTAGCCGTCCGTTTTCGAACTTGCCATCGACAACACGTTCTCCTCGTCCTGGATCTCGCGCTCGCTGCGGCGGCTTGCGCCTCGGTCGGCGGCCATATTGCGGTATGCCGTCATGGGTTCCGCCAGAACAACTGCCAGGCGATCGCCCTGGATCGCAAACAGATACAGCGCACTGAAGGTAGCCATGCCGCCGGCAAACGGTTCACTCCAACCGGACCGCAAACCGAAGGCATATTGCTCGTCGCTGATCTTGTAGGCGGCAAGATCGAACTGATCCCATTGTTGGGGCAGGAGCGGCACGCCGCGCGCGAAGTCGGCACTCGACGGCGTTAGCGTGAGGTTGGCATCATCCCAGGCGGCCTGAGTGGCGATTGCGCCGCTCGCAGCAACCAATGCGGGTGCTCGATCGGACGCGCGTTCCACCACACCCACATACGCCGTGGGCGACACCATCGTGGCATTGCTCGGGTCGATCGTTTGGCTGCAGTCGGGCGAAGCGGAGGCGGCGGTATTGCCGGGCGCCGCGCACACAAGCACGACGTAACTGTTGGCGCGGCGCGGCCACGGCTTGGCGCCAACGAGCATGATGCGGGCGGCATCGACGTCCGGGGCAACGAGCTTGATCAACGTGGCGCGGTCCAGCCCATCGGGCAACGCAATGCCCAGCGGGTCGGCAGCCGGTTTGACGGCGCGTGCAGGTGATGCGGACGGGGATATGGATGATGCGGCGAATTGAACCGGTGCCGCTTGGGGCGGCGACACTTGAGGCGGCGACACTTGATGCGGTGCCGCTTGATGCGGTGCCGCTTGAGCGGTTGCGGCCGCCGCGCACAGAGCGAGTGTGGCGGCCAGAATGGTGGGGGTAAAGCGGTACAACATTTTAGTATTCCAGGTTGCCACGCAGTTCATCGAACGGGATCATGACATGGTTCCGATAGGCGTCGCGCTCACGTAGACGGTCGTACCACGCCTCGACATGAGGAAGTTGGGGACGTTCGATATCTAGCTCGTAATAGCGGTAGAGCGCGGTACCCACCGCGATGTCGGCAAGCGTGAGGGCATCGCCGGTCAAATACGGGTGCCTGGCCAGTTCATTGTCCAACAGGCGAAACAGCTTCGCGCATTGAGCCAGGCTGCGTTCGATTGCCGGCCAGTCGCGCTGCCCTTCGGGCGTGCGATAGAAACCCCAGAACACCCCCGTCAAAAAAGCGGGCTGCAGCGTGCTCTGCGTCCAATCCATCCAGCGATCTGCACGCGATTGAATGGCGGGGTCGTTGGACCACAGGGTGTGGCATTGTGCGGACCGCGAAGCGGGGTAAGCAGCGGATGCATCAGAGGCGTCGGATGCCTTTGATGGGTTAGATGCGTTGGATGCATTGGAGGCCGCGCAGGCACCCGCAGCATCCGCTCCATCCGGGGCATCGGCCGCCGTGCGGATCGCCGTCGCGCGGGCCTCCACGGTGTTTGCCGCCGCGCCGCAGTACTTTGCCGCCAGGTAACGCAGGATGGCGTGCGATTCCCACACCGTGGTGCCATCGGCATCCTGCAACACCGGAATTTTGCCGTTTGGGTTCATTGCAAGAAATTCGGGCGTATCCAGGCCGCCGAAGCGCCCGCCGGCGTCGATATGCTGGTGCGTGATGCCCAGCTCCGCCGCGAGCCACAGCACCTTCTGAACATTGAATGAACTACGGCGTCCCCATATTTTCATCATGTGATCGTCTCCTTTGTTTGGCGGCGCAACGAATGCGGCTTCGCCCGGCGATTCTCGCTAGCCTTGATGCCTGTGAATTGCCACAGCGATCGCCACCGATTTGCCAGCGACTAGCGTAATCGCAAACCCATGAAAAAACCCCAACCGCTCGAACGGGTGTCCAAGTGTTGGGGTCATGGTTGCGCATCGATGGAGGCGCTATGCGGCCGGACCGGTAATCGCGCCTGGGCTCAACGCACTCAGTCTTCGCGGCGCAGGTGCGGGAACAGGATCACATCACGAATCGTGGGGCTATCGGTGAGGAGCATGATCAGGCGATCGATGCCAATACCGCAGCCACCCGTGGGGGGCATGCCGTATTCGAGGGCGCGAATGTAGTCGGCATCGAAGAACATCGCTTCCTCATCGCCGGCATCCTTGGCGGCAACCTGGGCCTGAAAGCGCTGGGCCTGGTCTTCGGGGTCATTCAACTCCGAGAAGCCGTTGGCGATTTCGCGGCCGGTAATGAAGAGTTCAAAGCGCTCGGTGATCCCTTCACGGGTGTCGGACGCGCGCGCCAAGGGCGACACTTCGGCCGGGTAATCGATGATGTAGGTCGGGTTCCAGAGCTGGCCTTCCGCGGTCTCTTCGAAGAGCGCCAATTGCAGCGCACCCAAACCGGCGCGGCTCAGCACCGGGCCCGTGACGTGCGCGCCGAGCTTCTTGAGTTCGGCCCGCACGAACGTCTCGTCGTCGAGCTGCGCTTGCGTGTAATGCGGGGCGTACTTGAGGATGGCGCCACAGATGGTGAGGCGCTCGAACGGCGCCGCCAGATCGACTTCGCGGCCCTGGTACATCAGCGTGGCCGTGCCGCACGCGGCAATGGCCGCCTGGCGCAGCACGTTTTCGGTGAAGTCCATCAGCCAGTGGTAATCCGCATAGGCCGCGTAGAACTCCATCATCGTGAATTCGGGATTGTGCCGCGTGCTCACACCTTCATTGCGGAAGTTGCGGTTGATCTCGAACACGCGATCGAAACCGCCGACGATCAGGCGCTTCAGATACAGCTCGGGTGCAATGCGCAGGAACATTTGCATGTCCAGCGCGTTGTGATGCGTGGTGAACGGCTTGGCTGCGGCGCCGCCGGGAATCGGGTGCAGCATGGGCGTTTCGACTTCGACGAAGCGCGCGTCCAGCATGAACTGGCGCACCGCACCGATCGCCTTGCTGCGCATTTCAAAGGTCTTGCGCGTCGACTCGGTCATGATGAGGTCGACGTAGCGCTGGCGGTAGCGCAGTTCCTGGTCGGCGACGCCGTGGAACTTGTCGGGCAGGGGGCGCAGCGACTTCGACAGCAGGCGCGCCGTGGATGCGTGTACCGAGAGCTCGCCCTTGTTGGTCTTGAACACTTTGCCGACGACCGCCACGATGTCGCCCAGATCCCACTGCTTGAAAGCGGTATACGCATCTTCGCCCAGTGAGCCGCGATCCACGTAGATCTGAATGCGGCCGCTGCCGTCCTGCAGCGTGGCGAAGCTGGCCTTGCCCATCACGCGCTTGAGCATCACGCGGCCGGCGATACGCACCTCGATGCCGGCGTCGGCCAGATCCTGTTGCTCACGCTCGCCATATTGCGCATGCAACTCGGCGCTTTGCGTGTCGGGGGTGAAGTCGTTCGGGAACGCCACACCCGCTTCGCGCAGTTTGCTCAGTTTGACGCGGCGCTCGGCGATCAGGCGGTTTTCATCCGGTGCGGCGGGGGAGGACGTTTGGTCGGTCATGTCAGGCGGAATCAGTAATTACGAATGTCGTCGATTTCGGTCTGGCCGAAGTCGTCGCGTTGCAGGTAGGCGTGGATGCTCGCAGCCACGTTGGCGGGCGATGCAAGCTGGCCCTTGTCTTTCATGCCCTGGAACTGAGCCACGGCGGGGAAGTGCGCGGGGTCGGAGGCGCGGATGGCGCCTTGCATGTCGGTATCGACCACGCCGGGGGCGAGGGCCACCGCAGCCACGCCATGGGTATCGCGCTCGGTGTTGACCGTGCGGGTGAACATGTCCAGCGCGGCCTTGGTGGCGCAGTACACCCCCCAGCCGGCCTTGGCGTTGCGGCCGGCGCCGGACGAAATGTTGAGCAGGCGCCCTTGGGCCTGGCGGCCGGTCATCGCGCGCAGGAACGCAGCCGACAGCAGGATCACCGCGTTGACGTTGATGTCGAACGCGGTGCGCAACGCGGCCGGATCGCCCAGACCGGCGATCGTGGAAATGGGCGCGACGGTGCCGGCATTGTTGATCAGCCAATAGCGCTGGGCGCCGGCCGGCATGGCAGGAAAGAGGATATCGGCTTGCACGGCGGTGTCGTCGAGATCGGCGAGATCGACCGCAACCTGCTGCAGCACACCGCCTTTGGCCGCGACATCCGCTTCGAGCGCGGGATCGGGCTTGCGCAGCAGGGCGATGATCTTCGTGCGCGGCGCAGCCAGATCGCGTGCCAGGGCGGCGCCCAGGCCGCGCGAGGCGCCGGTCAAAACGATCACGGTATCGAATGCGGTGTCAGTCATGTCGCGTCGCAAAGTGAGCCGCCGCGCGCCAGGCGCGCAGCCGCCGGCGTCAAACGCCTTGTTTCAGGCTGGCCTGGATGAATGGATCGAGATCGCCGTCCAGCACCTTCTGGGTATTGGAAATTTCGACGTTGGTGCGCAAATCCTTGATACGGCTTTGATCGAGCACGTACGAACGAATCTGGTGACCCCAGCCCACGTCGGTCTTGGCGTCTTCCATCTTCTGCTGTTCGGCCATGCGGTTGCGCATTTCGAGTTCGAACAGGCGCGACTTCAACATCTGCATGGCTTCGGCGCGGTTGCGGTGCTGCGAACGGTCGTTCTGGCACTGGACCACGATCCCGGTGGGGGCGTGCGTGATCCGCACGGCCGAGTCGGTTTTGTTGATGTGCTGACCGCCGGCGCCGCTGGCCCGGTAGGTATCCACGCGCAGATCGGCCGGATTGACTTCGATCTCGATCGAGTCGTCGACTTCCGGATACACGAACACGCTGGCAAACGACGTGTGGCGCCCGCCCGACGAATCGAACGGGCTCTTGCGCACGAGGCGGTGTACGCCGGATTCGGTACGCAGAAAACCGAACGCGTATTCGCCTTCGATCTTGATCGTGGCCGATTTGAGGCCCGCGACTTCGCCTTCCGACTCTTCCAGCACTTCGGTCTTGAAGCCCTTGCGCTCGCAATAGCGCAGGTATTGACGCAACAACATCGACGCCCAGTCCTGAGCCTCGGTGCCGCCGGCGCCGGCCTGAATGTCGAGAAAGCAGTTCAGCGGATCGGCCGGGTTGTTGAACATCCGGCGGAACTCGAGCCCTTCGATCTTCTCGCCGAAAACGGCCGCGTCTTCCTCGATGGCGATGAGCGTGTCGTCATCGTCGTCGGCGGCAGCCATCTCGAAGAGTTCGGTGGCGTCGGCCACGCCGCTGGCGATGGTCGTCAGTGCTTCCACGACGTCATCGAGCGATTTTTTCTCGCGGCCCAGTTCCTGGGCGTGCTTCGGGTCGTTCCAGACCTCGGCGCTTTCTAATTCGGCGTTGACGACGTGCAAACGTTCAGTTTTGGCATCGTAGTCAAAGATACCTCCGTAGAGCCTGTTCGCGCTCGGCGTAATCGGCGAGTTTGGCTGCGAGCTGGTTCTGACGTTCGGCTTCCATGGCGATCCTAGTGCTGTGTCTTGGTTAACCCAGCATTCTAACGCGTCCTCATCCCTTAGGGGGCAGGCGGGCCGGCGTGTTCGACCACCAGTTGCACCGAGACCACCCCGTTCCAGACGTTTTGCTCCAGGCGGTACGCCACATCCACTTCTTCCGGCAAGGATTGGTCGTGGCCGAACCAGATCGCGTCGAAGCGTTGCGTGCCGCGTTCTAGCGACAGCTTCATGTGCTTGGCGCCCACCAGGCGCTGTTGGCGCACCACGAAGCGATCCATGAAGAGCGGCGCCATGAAGCCTGCGCCCCAGACCTGGGCCTGGAGCAGGGCGGCCGTCTCGGCGTTGGCGTAGCCAGATTCCAGCGAGCCGTCGGTTTCGATCAGCGGCTCGAAGGTGTCACGGCCCGTGAGCTCGCGCACGGCAGCGTCGAACGCCGGGCCAAAGCGGGCGAAATCGGCCCCGTCCAGCGTGAGACCGGCCGCCATGGCGTGGCCACCGAACTTCTTGATCAGGTCGGGATGGCGCTTGGACACCAGATCGAGCGCATCGCGCAGATGCACGTCGGGGATCGAGCGCCCCGAGCCCCGCAATTCGCCGTCACCCGCTGGGGCGAATGCCAGCGTAGGGCGCCAATACTTCTCTTTCAGACGCGACGCTACGAGGCCCACGACGCCTTGATGCCAGGTGTCGTCGAACACGCACACCGTCGCGCCGGGCGCGGCGGCGGCATCGGCCATGGTGGCCAGGGCTTGCTCGCGCATCGTGGTTTCGATGCTGCGCCGCTCGCGGTTCATGTCGTCGAGCTGACGGGCCAGCGCCAGCGCTTCGGCGTCGTCATCGGTGATCAGGCAATGGATGCCGATGCTCATGTCGGCCAGTCGACCGGCTGCGTTGACGCGCGGCCCGAGGGCGAAACCGAGATCGAAGCTGTTGGCCGTGCGCGGCTCGCGTGAGGCCACCGCGAAGAGGGCGCGGATGCCGGGCTGCATGCGACCGGCGCGCATCCGGTTCAGCCCCTGGGTGACCAGCAGACGGTTGTTGGCATCGAGCTTGACCACGTCGGCCACGGTGCCCAGGGCCACCAGATCGGCCAGGGCATCCAGGCGTGGGCCGCCGTCGGCGGGGTACACCCCGCGGCGGCGCAGTTCCGCGCGCAGCGCCAGCATCGTATAGAAGATCACGCCCACGCCAGCCAAATGTTTGGACGGAAATCCGCAACCTCGTTGATTGGGATTGACGATGGCCAAGGCGTCGGGCAGCACGTCGCCCGGCAAGTGATGGTCGGTCACGACGACATCGATGCCCTCGGCGTTCGCCGCGGCCACGCCGTCCACACTGGCGATGCCGTTATCTACGGTCAAAATCATGTCGGGCTTGCCCGACGCGTGCCGCACGGCGAGCTCGATCACGGCGGGCGACAGCCCGTAGCCGGTCTCGAAACGGTTGGGCACGAGGAAGTCGACGACGGCACCCATCGATCGCAATGCGCGCATGCCCACGGCACACGCCGTGGCGCCATCGCAGTCGTAGTCAGCCACGATCAGGATGCGGCGATGCGCAGCGATGGCATCCGCAAGTACGGCGGCGGCGTGCCCCACGTGCGTCAAGCCGCTGGGCGGAATGAGCGAGGGCCATTGCAACCGCGTTTCGTCAGGATGGGCTACGCCGCGGGCGGCCCATAGGCGGGCCAATAGCGGGTGAATGCCTGCGGATTGGAGCGCTTGAGCGGAATCCCACGGCGTGGCGCGGACGGTTAAACGGGGGGAGACCACCAGGCTTTCCAATCTTTTTTAGGTAGCGGCAGCCAGCGGCGCCAGAAACCATCGGGGTTTACGGTAAGACGCACCGAGCGGTCCGTGCCCAGGAGCAGCAGATCCGAGGGCTGATCCTCGGCGGCCAGGGTGGCAAACACGGTGGCGTCGAGTTCGGCCAGCGCGTCCAGCCAGGCCGCCCAGTCACCCGCGCGATGCGGCCGGTCGAGCGCGTCGATGATGCGAACGTCCTCGTCCGATACCGGCTTGGCATCCCACGCCTGGGCGCCGCCATACAACCACAAACCGTTGACCGGCGGCAGGCCGCGCTCCGCACGGGCGTCGTTGACCGGCAAATCGTGCCAGGCCATCTGTATATCGTTGAGCAGCCGGCGCCAGGGCCGAAAGCCGGCGTCCGTCTGCCACCAGGCCGAGAGCGGGTGACCGGCCACGGCGTCGGGCGTGCCGCTGCGTGGCGCCAGACCTGCCGGCAAATGAACCCGCCAGCGCTGGGGCGACAGGGGCGTCATCCGGAAATCCGAATCGGCGATCGCAGGTTCCGCGGCGCGCCACAGGATGTCGCTCTCCGCGGCCGTCATGGCCATGGCGTCGGGCGGCAGCAACACGACCTGATCCGAGCCGAGTGCCAAATGCACCAGTTCGGCCAGCCACACCGGCTCCGGGTCGCCGGCGGGGGTTTGCGCGCGCAACGGCCCCATGCCAGCACCGAACGGCTGGCCGGGCGCAGGGCTGAAACCGGCGCGACGCAGTTGCCAGGCTTCGAACGCGGTGCAGCCTTCGCGGGCAGGATCCAGCGATTCGGCCGTGGCGCGTGCCGCAGGCAGCCAGGCGTGCAAGGTGGGCGCGCGGGTCGCGACCCAGGATGCGAGTTCGGCCGCATAGGGGGCGGGCGGCAAGGCGCCGGGCAGGACAATGAGCATGTCGGCGATTGTAGTCGTGTCGGGATCGCGTCGAATTTACTGTCCGGCGCGCCAGCAATTCGGCCGGTTAATGCCATAATGCGCGGGTGCTGAAAATACCCTACGAACTCTGGATCGGTGCCCGCTATGCGGGCATGGCGCGTATCCGTCAACGTCGCGGACGCCGCGACGGATTCATCTCATTCATCGCGGCCAGTTCCATGGCCGGTATCGGCCTGGGCGTCGCGGCGCTCATCGTCGTGCTGTCGGTGATGAATGGGTTTCAAAAAGAAGTACGCGATCGCATGCTGTCGGTCCTGCCGCACATCGAGCTTTATGTGCCGGGTAACGCGCCCGAGACGATCCTCGCGCAGTGGAAAACCATTGCCGATGCGGCCAGTCGCAATCCGGAAGTGCGCGCGGCAGCCCCGTTCGTCGCGGCGCAGGGCATGGTCGTGCGCGGCCAGGCACTGCGTGGCGTTCAGGTGCGCGGGATCGATCCCGCCACCGAGGCCAATGTGTCCGACGTGGCCAAGCAAATGGTCGAAGGGCAGCTCACCGATCTGAAGCCCGGTGAGTTCGGCGTGGTGGTGGGCCGCGATCTGGCCAACGATATGGGCGTGAAGGTCGGCGATACGGTGTTGATGCTGGCGCCGCAAGCGTCCGTCAGCCCCGCCGGGTTTGCGCCGCGCATGCGCCAATTCACGATCAAAGGCGTGTTTTCTTCCGGCCACTACGAATACGATTCGTCGCTGGCGTTTATTGACGCCGAAGACGCGGCGCGTGTGTTCCGCGACAGCGGCACGGCGGGCGTGCGGTTGCGCATCGCGGATATGCAGCAGGCGCCGCAGGTGGCCAATCAACTTACGGCGATTCTGCCGCGCTCGGTGATTGCCAGCGATTGGTCGCGCAACAACCGCACCTGGTTTGCGGCCGTGCAAACCGAAAAACGGATGATGTTTCTGATCCTGGCGCTGATCGTGGCCGTGGCCGCGTTCAATCTGCTGTCGTCGCTGGTGATGGCCGTCAAGGATAAGCAGTCGGACATTGCCATTCTGCGCACGCTGGGTGCCGGTCCGGGCGAAATTGCCCGAATCTTCCTGGTGCAGGGTGCGCTGATCGGCGTGATCGGTACCTTGCTGGGCGTGGGCGGCGGCATGCTGATCGCGTTCAACATCGACGTGATCGTGCCGTTTATCGAGCGCTTGTTCGGCGTGCATTTCCTGCCGCGCGAAATCTACTTCATCAGCGCCTTGCCGTCCGACCCGCGCATGGCCGATATCGTCACCATCGGCGTCACCTCGCTGGTGCTGTCGTTGCTGGCCACGTTGTACCCGAGCTGGCGCGCGTCGCGCCTCCAACCTGCCCAGGTGCTGCGTCATGACTGAATTGAACCCTACCTCCGCCGCCGGCACCGCGCCGGTTGCGTCGACCCGCGCCGGCGCACCGGCTGCGCTCCTCGCAAGCAATCTCGTCAAGTACTACGACGACGGCGCCAATCGCATCGATGTCTTGCGTGATGTGAGCTTCTCCGTCGAGCAAGGCGAAATGGTTGCCATCGTGGGGGCCTCGGGATCCGGCAAAAGCACGTTGCTGCACATCCTGGGCTTGCTCGATGTGCCCACCAGCGGCTCGGTCACGGTGGCCGGCGAAAGCGCGGAAGGGCTTTCCGAAAGCAAGAAAAGCGCGCTGCGCAATCGCAGCCTCGGCTTCGTCTATCAATTTCACCATCTGCTGGCCGAATTTTCGGCGCTCGATAACGTGGCCATGCCGCTGATCGTGCGCCGTGAGTCGCGCAGCGTGGCGCGCGATCGTGCGCGCGAGGTGTTGGGCCTGGTGGGCCTGGCGGCCCGTGCCGATCACTATCCGGGCCAGCTCTCCGGCGGCGAACGCCAACGGGTAGCCCTGGCGCGGGCGTTGGTCACGCGGCCTGCCTGCGTGCTGGCCGACGAACCCACCGGCAACCTGGATCGCAATACGGCCCAAGCCATGTTCGAACTGCTGTCGCGGGTCAATCAGGAGTCTGGCACCGCGTTCGCCATCGTCACGCACGATCCCGTGCTGGCGCAGCGGGCCGACCGTCAACTGGTCATGGAGGGCGGCCGCCTCGTCAGCGGCTGACGCCTGGATGGCGATCGATACCCACTGCCATCTGGATGCGTCGGAGTTCGACGCGGATCGCGGCAGGGTGATCGCCGCCGCGCAAGCGGCCGGAGTGCGTGCCATCGTCATCCCCGCGATCGCGCGCAGCAACTTCGATACGGTGCGCGATCTCGCCCATTCCTTTCCCGAAGGCTATTACGCCCTCGGCATCCATCCGCTGTTCGTGCGTCAGTCGGTCGAAGCCGACCTGGCGCACCTGCGTGACGCACTGGCGGCGTCGATCGCCGATCCGCGCCTGGTCGCGATCGGCGAGATCGGGCTGGATTTTTTCGTCAAAGACATCGCCAGTGGCGAGGCGCGCGAACAGCAAGAGTTCTTCTACGTCGAACAGCTCAAGCTGGCGCTCGAATTCGACTTGCCCGTGCTGTTGCACGTACGGCGCTCGCAAGACATTCTGCTCAAACATCTCCGCCGGCTGAAACGTTCGCCGGGCGGCATTGCCCATGCCTTCAATGGCAGCGATCAACAGGCGCGCGCCTTTCTCGATCTGGGCTTCGCGCTCGGCATCGGTGGGGCGATGACGTTTACACGCGCCTTGCAGATTCGACGGCACGCGTCAGCGGTGAGCCTCGATCGGCTGGTGCTCGAAACCGATTCGCCGGATATTCCGCCTGCTTGGTTGCAAGCGCCCGATCTGCGCAATACGCCGGGGCAAATTCCCCGCATCGGCGCAAGCCTGGCTGCATTGCGTGGTGAAGCGACCGCGGCCGTGATCGATGCGAGCACGGCCACAGCGTGCAGGGTATTGCCCCGCTTGGGGCAGGCCTTGGCTCAAAGCGATAAGTAGCGTTGCGTCCGATCAAAACTCCTGCGCGGTCGGGCGCAGGACGATTTCGTTGATATCGACGTCATTCGGCTGCTGGATCGCATACACAATCGCGCGTGCCACGGAATCGGACGAGATCTCGTTGGCCTTGTAGAAGGCCTGAACGCCCTGCGCGGTTTCGGGGTCGGTGCTGCCTTGCTTGAGTTCCGATTCGATCGCGCCCGGAGAAATAATCGTGGTGCGCACGCCGGCAGGCGCTTCGCTGCGCAGGCCCTCCGAGATGGCGCGAACGGCGAACTTGGTAGCGCTATAGACCGTGCCGATCGGCGAGAACACCTTCACGCCAGCCACCGATGCAATATTGATGATGTGTCCCGATTGTTGATCGCGCATGCCGGGCAGCACGGCCGCGATGCCGTACAGCACGCCCTTGATGTTGACATCGATCATGCGGTCCCATTCGTCCACCATGGTTTTTTCCATGGGCGCCAGGGGCATGATGCCGGCGTTGTTGACGAGCACATCGATGCGACCGAACCGCTCGCGTCCGGCTGCAACCAGCGCGTCGACGTCCTGGCGTTTGGCCACATCGGTTTTGACCGCGATCGCTTCGCCGCCTGCGGCGGTGATGTCACGCACCAATGCCTCCAGGCGATCGGTGCGCCGCGCGCCCAACACGAGCTTCGCGCCGCGCTCGGCCAGTGCTCGCGCCGTGTTTTCGCCCAGACCGCTGCTGGCGCCCGTAATCACAACCACTTTGCCTGCAATATTGGTGTCGCGTTCCATGGTGAATCCTTTAAGTGTGTGTTTGATGGTGTAGGTTCGATGGGCAAATTCTGGCGGCAATCTATATTTCGGTAAATGGAATTGAAAGGAGTTTAGAATTCCAGAATATGGAATTACGATGTGCCTTGCCAGGTGGTTCGATGCCTCTTGCTTCGCCCCACATGCCACCTTTCCCGTCCACCTTCCATCGTTCGATCCTGTGTCGATATCCCGCCGTTCTCAGGGGCCATTGCAACCCTGGGTTTTGCAGGGCCTGCCGTTATCCTGTGAGTCGACGGTGATGTCGATATCCTTGCCACTGAAGGCGCACTCCCATGAATCGTCTTGAAACCTTGCGGGTCTTTTGCGCAGCAGCCGATGCGGTCAATTTCCGCGAAGCCGCATCGCGGCTCGGCGTATCGCCGCAGGTGGTCACGCGCGCGGTGCGAGAACTCGAGTTGGCGCTGGGCGAGACGCTGTTTCACCGCAGCACGCGAGGCGTGCAACTCAGCTCCTTCGGTGCGCAACTGGTGGTGCAAGCGCGCGCGGCGCTCGGAGGCGTGGATGCGCTTTTTCCCGATCCCTCGGACGAGGGCGATCCGGGCTATCGCGGCATCGTGCGCATCGCGGCACCCACAAGCGTGGGGCGGGGCTTCATGATGGATGTGCTCGCGCCCCATCTTCGGGCGCATGTGGACTTGCGGCTGGATCTGCGGCTGTCCGACGCCTACGCCGATGTGGTCGACCAGCAGATCGATGTAGGCGTGCGCATCGGACAAATGCGCGACAGCCGATTCGTGGCGCGACGGGCGTGCGATGTGCGCTTCTCGGTGGTGGGCGCCCCCGAACTGATCGCGCGCGTTGGCGTACCGAAAACGATCGACGATTTGATGACGCGCCCACTCACGGCGTTCATCGACGGCAACTCCGGGCGTGCCTGGCCGTGGATTTTCAAAGGGGGCCGGCAACTGCTCCCGGCGGATCCTGCGTTCGTTACCGACGATCCGGTGGCCGAGGCGCAAGCGGTGGCGCACGGGCTGGGATTCGGTCAACTCCCCGACTACATCGCCATGCCCTACATTCGCGCGGGTCAGATGACGACGGTGCTTGGGGCACAGGCCCCCGAACCGTGGTCGTTGTATGTGTACCGGTCGCAGCGCACGCCGGTGCCGGCGCGCGTGCGGTTGGTATTCGACGTGTTGATCGAGGCGTTTCGCAACGCCGAGAAGGCACTGCGGCAGACGGCGGTGGCTACTGCCGCTTAAGGATGGATACCTCGATCGATATCTCGATCGAAATCAATCGACCTTGATGTTTGCTTCCTTGATGACGGCGCCGTTGCGCTTGAGTTCTTGTTCGACCCGCGTCTTGAAAGCGTCTGCACCGGCGAAGCTGGGATCGAAGCCGAGTTCGCGCATTTTGTCTTGCGTATCCGCTTCGGCCATCATGTCTTGCACTTCGCGTGTGAGGCGCTCGAGCACCGGTTTGGGTGTGCCTTTGGGCGCGGCAATGCCGTACCACGTCTGGAAATCGTAGCCGGCAAGCTTGGCATCGCTGGCGGCGACGGTGGGTACGCCGGGCAACAGCGTGGAGGGCTCGGCGCTGGTCAATGCCACGGCTTTGACCTTGCCGCCGCGGATTTGCGGAAGCGCTGCGACCAGCGTGTCGATCGAGAGCGGAATCTGATTACCGATGAGATCCGTCATGGCCGGCGCGCTGCCGCGATACGGAATGTGCACGAGCTTGGCGCCGCTGCGTTGGGCGAGCGATTCGCCTGCCAGATGAGGCGTGGAGGCGGTGCCGAACGAACCGAAGTTGAGCGGCTGCTTGGCGGACTCGCGCACGATGTCGCCGACGCTCGTCAAGCCGGTTTGCGTATTCGTCAGAATTACGAACGGCGCGCTACCTGCAATGGCGATGTAGTCGTAGCTCTGGATCGGGTCGTAGCCCAGGTTCGCATACAGCAGCGAATTGCTGGTGAACGTGGGCGCTCCAGTGATCATCACCGTGTAGCCGTCGGGCTTGGCGCGGGCAACGGCCTGCGCACCGATGCCGGTATTGGCACCGGGCTTGTTTTCGATGACCACCGGCTGCTTCAGGCGTTCGCCCAGCTTGACGGCGAACAGGCGCGCGATCACATCGGTGGACCCGCCCGGCGGAAACGGCACGACCATGGTGATCGGCTGCGCGGGCCACGGGGATTGGGCCTGAACGGCCAACGGACTGGCGGCCACGCCGAGGGCGGCGAGACTAAAGGCTAACTGCTTGAACATCTGAAACTCCGGGAATCGCTTGGAAGATAAAAAGGGTGGGTCAGCCTACGGGCGGCGTGCGTACTGAAAACAGCCGATCACGTGGAGCCGATATAGGCGGGTGCCTGACGCCAGTGCTGGGTGGCTTGTTCGAACGCGTGGGCGAGTTGAAGGACGCCCCATTCATCGCGGAAGCGACCAACGATCTGAATGCCGATCGGCAAACCGTCGGCCGTGAAGCCGCACGGCACCGAGATCGCGGGATGGCCGGTCAACGACAGGTAATAGCCTGACCGCATCCAGTCGATGTAGTTGTGCATCATGGTGCCGTCGATATTGCGGACGTAGGGTTCGTCGGCCGGGAAGGGCGGCACCTGGCTGACCAGACCGATTGCGAATTCGTAAGTCTGCATGAAGGTGTGCATGCGGCCGAAAAGCGCCACGCGCTCGCGCTCGGCGAGAATCACCGCTTCGGCCGATTGCTGCAGGCCGAGTTCGATGTTCCAGATCACCGTGTCTTTCATCTGATCGCGATGCTTTTTGAGCGTCTCGCCATGGCCTTGCGCAAAGATCTGCGCGCGTAACGCATGAAAAGCGGCATCGGCCTGACCGAAGTCGGGGCAGGCGTCGTCGATCTTGGCACCCAGGTTGTCGAACACCGAGCGTTGCGCGTCGATGACCGCCGTCGCAGCCGGCTCGGCGGGCAGGCCGCCCCAGGTCGGCGCCCACGCGATGCGCGTGCCGTTAAAGTCGCGGTCGAGGCGTCCGAGAAAACGCGCGGGATCCTGGTCGATGGACAGCGGATCGCGTGCATCCGGCCCCGACATTGCGGCTAGCATCAGGGCGGCGTCGCCCACCGTGCGCGCCATCGGCCCGGCCACGGTCAGCGTGTTGTATGCGCCGGCATTGGGCCACTGCGGTACGCGTCCCGGCGACGGGCGCAAGCCCACCACGTTGCAGAAGCTGGCGGGATTGCGCAGCGATCCGCCCATGTCGGTCCCGTCGGCCAATGGCACCATCCTGCTGGCCAGCGCCGCAGCCGATCCGCCGCTGCTGCCGCCCGCGGTTTTGTCGACGTCATAAGGGTTGCGGGTGGGGCCGAATACCGGATTGAAGGTTTGCGAGCCGGCGCCGAACTCCGGCATATTGGTTTTGCCCAGCGTGATTGCACCGGCTGCGCGCTCGCGGGTGACGGGCAGGCTATCTTGCGTGGGCACGAAGTCGCGAAAGAGCGGCGAGCCATAGGTGGTGCGCATGCCTGCCGTGAGGAAACAATCCTTGTGCACCACCGGCAGGCCATGCAGCAGTCCGGTTGCCCGGCCAGCGGCTTGCGCGGTATCGGCGGCGCGGGCATGCGCGCGGGCGCCGTCAGCATCGAGCGTGACGATCGCATTGACGGGCGCGTTGCGCGCTTCGATGCTGGTCAAGTGGGCGTCGACCAACTCCAGGGCGCTCAGGTGACCTTGCGACATTTCCTGCCGCATCTGCAGTGCGGTCATTTCACAAATGGATTGCCAGCTCATCTTATTTCCTTGTTCGTATTGAATAGCAATACAAAGTACTGAATAATGAATATCTTACGGGGTTATTGCGCGTTCTTCTATCCGGGGAACTACGCACCTCGACGATGACAGGCGAATACGCGATGGCGACGACTTCAAAGAAACCTGCCCGATCACCGCGACCCGGCGCGCCGGGTACCGCGGCAACCGATCCCTCAACCGATGCCTCAACTGATCTATCAGGCGATTCCGCAATCGATGACGCCGGTCACGCGGCTGCGGCGTCGCGTGCGGCCGACCCGCTCTTCGTGGGTTCACTGGAAAAAGGCATGCGGGTGCTGCAGGCCTTCGGCGCCCTGCACGACACGTTGGGATTGACCGACCTCGCCACGCTCACCGGCATGGGAAAAAGCGCTGCGCAACGGTTTGCACATACCTGGGAGCAGTTGGGCTACCTGGAAAAAGATGCGCGATCGCGCCGCTTTCGGCTGGCGCCCAAAGTGATCGAGCTCGGCTATTTCTTTTTGCGCAATGACGATCTGGTTGCCGTGGCGGCACCGCACTTGGTGGCGCTGCGCGAGCGCTGCGATGTCGCCGTCAACTTGAGCGTGCGGCTAGGCGCGGACATGATCTATCTGTTGCGCCTGCCCAGTCGCCAATTGACGCTTTCCGAGATGTTGCCCGGCCGCCGCATGCCGGCATGGTGCAACAGCGCCGGCCGCATGCTGCTCGCGCAATTGAGCGACGACGACCTGCAGGCGCTGCTGGCGGCATCGCGTATCGAAGCGTATACCGCACGTACGGAAACGGATCGTGCCGTGCTCGCCGCCACGATCCGGCAGGCACGGATGGACGGCTACGCGTTGGCGGAAGATCAGGTGTTGCTCAATCAAACCGGCGCCGCCGTCATCGTCAAGGGCAGCACGCAACGTCCTCTGGCCGCGATCAGCGCATCGGCTGCGGCCAGCGACTACCCAGCCGAGCGCATGGTGCGTGAAGTGGTGCCGCAGTTGTTAAGCGCGGCCAACGCGATCGCACGCGGGTAAAACCGGGTGCGCGTCGGCGTGAGCGGGACGTTTCGTCGCCGTCCAGAATAGCCCTGCCACCCCGCTGAGGGTTGCCCCCAGCGCGCATACGGCAGACCAGCCGCCGTGCGCGTACGTCCAGGTCGACGCCATGGCGCCCGCGCCGCTTCCCGCCGCGTAGAACAGCATGTAGCCGCCTATCAGCCGGCTGTGCGCATCACTGCCCGACCGCAGGATCATGCTTTGATTGGTCACGTGAATCGCTTGTCCGGCCAGATCGAGCGCCACCACGCCCAGCACGAGCGCCCACAGTGACCCGGGTGCGGAATACAGCGGTACCCACGACGCCGTCAGCAGCAGCAAGGAGAGGAAGCTGACCGCCTGCGCGTGGCCGCGGTCGGCCCAAGAGCCCGCGCGCACGGCACCCAGCGCACCCGCCGCACCCACCAGTCCGAACGCGCCGATGGCGGTATGCGACAGTCCATGGGGCGGCGCGCTGAGCAGCAGCACCATCCCGCTCCAGAACACGCCAAGCGCGGCAAACATCAGCATGGCGATCACGCCGCGTACGCGCAGCACGCGATCGCGCGCAAGCAAGGTAAACATCGACAGCACGAGTTGCGGATAGGGCAGCGATCGCGGCGGCATCGTTTGCATCGGCAGGTATCGCCCCAGGATGAACGCCAGCACGATCATCATTGCCGCAGAGGTGGCATAGACCATTCGCCAGCTCGCCAGATCGGCAATGCCGCCCGCCAGCACGCGTGCGAGAAGCAGCCCCATCACCACGCCGCCTTGGGCCGCGCCCACCACGCGACCCCGCTCGGCCGCTGACGCTGCCGTGGCGGCGTAAGCGATCAGCCCCTGGGTCATCGCCGTGCCCAACAGGCCGACGAACAACATGCCGATCAGCAATTGCACGGCAGTGTGCGCGGCGCTGACGCCGGCCAACGACGCCACCAGCGCGGCAAGCTGGGCCAGCATCAATCGCCGCCGAGGCAGGCGATCGCCCAGCGGCACGAGGAACACGAGCGCCATGCCGCTTCCGATCTGTGCTGCCGCGATCACGCCGCCGACCGCGGCCTCAGCCAGATCGAAGTCGTGTGCCAAGGCGTCGAGCAGCGGCTGCGCGTAATACACATTGGCCACCGACATGGCGCATGCACAGGCGAACAAGGTCACCAAAGCAACCGACATGGGGCCGTTCGAGTGGTTTTCGGGGTGCCGCATCACGTCAATCCAGTTGCAAAATAAGACCGGTTGAAGTCTAGGCGTCTAAGTTTTAAAATGCAACTACTTTGTCGACTGTGCTGGGAGACGTTCCCTTATGGGCAAGCGCAAGCCTCTGAAGAAAGATCCCTGTCCGGTCGCGCGCGCACTCGACGTCGTCGGTGACCGCTGGACACTACTGATCGTGCGCGACGCATTCGACGGCATCAGCCGCTTCGGTGCGTTTCAAAAGAATTTGAATGTGGCGCGCAACATCCTGTCCGACCGGTTGAGCCGCCTGGTGGCTGACGGCATCCTCGCGGTACAGCCCGCATCCGACGGCACGTCCTATCCCGAGTACGTACTGACCGCCAAGGGGCACGCTTTGTTTGCCGTGATGGTTACGCTGCGGCAGTGGGGCGAGGGCCATTTGTTCGAGGCTGGCGAAGCGCATTCGCACTTGCGCGTGGCGGACGGCAGCACCTCTGTCGCCGAGGTTCAGGTGTGCAGTGCCGACGGGCGGGTCCTGCTGCCCCAGGAAACCCGCGTCGAGAAAGTGGCGCCTACGACATGAGTCCAGGATCGACTGCAATCGCAATCTTTCCGATCAGGCCGTTGCTGGGACTTTCCAGTCTGGCATGAGCGAGCGGAATATCGGCCAGCGCATACACGGCACCCACGTGCGGCCGCAATTGTCCCCGCTCGATCAACGCAGTCAGCTCATCGAGCTTGCCGCGATGTTGCCGTGTGAAGATAAAGTGATAACTCGCGTTCTTGCCCCAGGCCTGAATGAGATTTTGAGGCTGCGCAGTGTCCACGATCGAAATCACGCGGCCAAGTTGCGCGAGGGCGTCGGGACTGCGTGACAACGCATTGCCGCCGATGGTGTCGAACACGACATCGACGCCGCGGCCCCCCGTTTCCCGCATGATGGCTTCGACGTAATCCTCCTTTTCGTAGTCGATCGTCACGTCAGCGCCCAGGCCTTTCACGAATTCTGCGTTTGCCTGGCGCACGGTCGTGAAGACCCGTGCCCCGATGGCCTTTGCCAGCTGAATCGCCACATGACCGACGCCGCCCGCACCGCCGTGGATCAGAATGCTTTCGCCCACTCGCAATCCCGCACGCACCACGAGTGCTTCCCATGCGGTTCCACCAACCAGGCTCAGGCTCGCCGCCTCAAGATGGCTTAGCGAAGCCGGCTTTTTGGCGATGATGCTTTCGGCAGCAACGTGGTACTCGGCATAACTGCCTGGCCCATTGAAGATTTGCGGGGTGTACCACACCTCATCTCCAGGCGAGAAGGACGACACGCCGGGCCCGACCGCTTCGACCACGCCCGACACGTCGTGTCCGGTAATGGCCGGGAGCTTCACCAGGTCGGGATAGTCGCCACGGCGGACCTGGAAATCCAGTGGACTGATGGACGTGGCATGTACCCGCACAAGAACCTCGCCCGCGTGTGGGACTGGCTTGGGCACGTCACGCAGTTCGAAAGAATCCGGGCCGCCGAATGATTTGAGAACGATTGCTTTCATGGTATTCCTCATTTCTGTAAAAAGGGATATCGGGAAATCTCGATATATGCGGTCAAAAAAAATCTACAGGTCTCGTCCGATGCGTTCGGCGAGCGCACTGATGGTTGCTTCATTCCGCTTGTAATACGTCCACTGGCCGATGCGTCTGACTTCGACCAAACCGGCCCGTTGTAGCGTTGCAAGATAATCGGACACCGTCGACTGCGACAGTCCCACGCCTTCTTGAATGCTGCTCACACACACGCCCACCGTATTGACGTCACCTTCATCCTGGGGAGGAAAGCTGTTGGCCGGATCCTTCAAACCCTTCAAGATTTCCAAGCGTGTGCGGTTGGAAAGGGCTTTGAATACTTCGAGTAAGTCCATGAATCAATTGTATCGGCAATTCCCGATATGTCAATAATCAAGCCGATCGGACCGCGCCAACTGCGATACGCCCCGTTGACGGTCGCAGCATCGGTTTCGATTTCTCGCGGGGCGTCAAATCAGAAATGCCCCAGCCGTTTTGGGCTGAGGCAGTGATGTAAAGCCGGCGTTCACACGGCGATGCAAAGGGTACTGTGCATCGCATGGTGCGCGCTGCCGGCGCGTTTCAGCGCACCCGGCAGCGTGGCGACAGTTCTTAACGCAGGTTCGGCAGCGTGACGCGCGCCACGTCTTCCTTTGCGTCCTTCGGCTTGTCTTTGTTGTTCTTGACCGTGATGTACAACACGTTGCGGCCTTCGTCCAACGCCAGACTTTGCGGATGGTCGGGCAGCGTGATGGTGTCCACCAGCACATACGTGCTGCTGTTGAACACGGACACTGTTCCGGCCATGCGATTGGTGACGTAGAGGCGATTACGTTGCGGATCCAGCTTCAGGGCCAAGGGGCCGGTGTCGGTGGGGATGCTGTCGATTTCCTTGCCGCTCTTGACGTCCAGCACCAGCACGCGATTGCCCGGATGTTGGGCCTTGTAGTCCGGTGCGATCTTCGCCATGTACTTGGTGATGTTTTCGGCACCTTGATCGGTCGCGAAGAGTCGGCCGGTCTTGTTGTCGAACACAAGGTTCATCGGTTGCGCGGCAGACGTCTGAATGCGGCGGGTCACAGCCAGCGACCGCGTGTCCACGATCACCACTTCGCCCAGCAGGTTGGACGTGAAGATGCGGTGATTTTTGGCATCCAGGAACAAGCCCGGCGCCTTGGCTTTACCCAGGCCCGGAATGGTCTTGATCACTTTCAGTGTGCGGGTATCGACCACGAACAACACGCTGCCTTCGGCAGAATGGCCGGTCACGTACAAGCGATGGCGCGGGCTGTCGACGACCAATTCACGCAGGTCGTGCGTGTAAGCCTCCTTGCCGTCCTTGTTCTTCACCTTCTCCATCAACTGCACCGTGCCCACGACGCGATTGTTGGCGGTATCGACCACCGTCACCGAGGTGTCCACCGTATTGCCCACGTACAAGCGGTTGGCTTGATCGTCCAGCACGACACCGAACGCCTTGCGCTCAAGTGCGATTTCGTTGACGGTCTGCAGCGTTTCGGGATTCAGACGCAACACCTTCGAAGGTGCAGCGTCAGCGCCGAAGCCACCCGATGACGCCACAAACACGGCATCTTGTTTGGGGCTGTAAGCCAATTCATACAAACCCCGCGCCAGCGGCAGGCGCTGCACATCGGCGCGCTGGGGCGCAGTGGCAGCGGCCGGCGTACCGGCATTGGGCGATTGCGCGGGCGTGTTGGCGCCTGTCGAGCATGCCGCGAGCGTGGCGGCAAGTACTGCCGCGCCGAAGGTCATCTTCAAGGTTCTATGTACGACTTTCATTGTGTCTCGATCCGATATAGATGGGGGGATGCGCCGTGCGAAGCACCGTGGGAACACACACCACCGTCCGTGCTTCGCGTGCAGGGGCACCCGCAGAAGAGGCAACATTATTGCAAATGGGTTTCATTTGCACAACGACTAATCCCGGCCCTTGCCGGGTGAGCCCCTCGCATCAGCCGCCCGCGCTGCCGCGCGCCATGCATTGTTGCCACCGGCCGTCCACGCGATTCGCAAACCACGCGGTGGTAAGCGGTCGTGTGATTTTCGGGCTTTCCAGCTTGATGCCGGGCAACACGGCGCGCGGCAATGTGCGGCGAGTGGTGCGCTCGGCCAGCGCAAATACGCGCTCGTATACCTCCGTCTGCTCGAATTCGAAGGTGTCGCCGCGTTCCAGATCGCGCCGGATGGCGCTGTCGTTCATCTCGATTTGGCGGCCGAGCGCGCGTACCGCGAGTTCGGTCTGGCCCGCGTTGCGCGATCCCGGCGTCAGCAAGTCGCCGTCCAGGGCCAAGGCAATCCCTGAGGCCTGCGACACGGCGCTCTGAAAGCCGGCGTTACGGCTGGCATACCAGCCCGCGTTGAAGTCCGCGTAGCGATAGATCAGCTTGTCGTAGTTGGCGGGGTAGCCCAGAAGATGCCCGATCCCGAAGTACATGCCGCCGCGCCGGGTAAACACCTCGTCGCGCAGCGTACCGGCGATGGGGTAGGGGTAGTCGGCTGCATGCGATTGCGCGAAGGCAATGCTGACCTGCATCGGCCCTCCGGTGCGGACTGGATTGAAGCCGCCGAACAGTTGCCGCCCCAGCGGCACCATGCTGACGAAATCATCGAATATCTCACTCAGGCCTTTCTCGGTCTTGACCGTGCGCAGGCGCTCGCCGTACGTTTTGCCGTTCGATGATTGAATGCCGAGCGCCGCATCGACGAGGAAGGCGGGTACGTGCAGCGATTGGGCGCGGCGATCGATCTCGGCCCGGGCGATGCGCGCCAGCCCGGCCACCGGCGGGTCGGCTTGAAACGTGGATTCCTGCTCGGTGACCGATAGGGCCGCGCACAGGTTGTCGCGCGAGGTCGCGATGTCTTGCGTTGAAAAGGCCACATAGATATCCCGCGCCCATCCCGCACGATCCGCAATCTTCGGCGGCATCAACTGCTCGATCTCGCTGCGCACCTGATCGGGCGTGCGCTCAGGCGGGGTGGCGACCGGTGTGGTGCAGCCTGCCAGGAGCACCGCCAGCATTGCTGCGCAAGCCCCCAGGGCGCGGCGAGCCGGGGACGGCTGGCGGGACGCCGCAGGGTTAGCGACTGTGTCGGTAACGGCTGAGACAGTGAAGGTTGGGGCAGCGAGAGTAGGCATGCGCCGATCTTACCGCCAGAGTGCCCGGAGACTCATTCTGCGCGGCGCGGCTCGACCTCGATCCCTTGCTGGCGTGCGCCTTCCCGGGTGAGCACCAGCACATCGCTTTCGCCGTCCTGCGTCAGCTCGCCATTCTGGTTGATCAGTCGAAACCGGCGGCCCAGCTTGCCGCTGCGTCCGCTTTTGCCCGGTTCCACGGTCAGGATGTCGAGTTCGAGATGTACCGTATCGCCAATCAGCAGGGGCTTCAGAAACTGCCACTGTCGCAGCCCCAGCATCGCGATGGCCGATTTCTCGAAGATGCCAAGTTGATGCAACATGCCGGTGCACCAAGCGATGCCCAGCGCGCCATGCACGATGCGCTGTTCGTAGCGCGTATGGCGGGCGAATTCGCTATCGCAGTGGATCGGATTCCAGTCGCCCGACAGCATCGAGAAAAAGGTCAGGTCGCCTTCGGTAATGGTGCGTGCGCTGCTGACGAAAACCTGGCCCGGCTTGAAATCGTCGAGATAAAGCGTGCTCATGATGGTCTCTGCTTGAAAGTAGGAGGGCGAATCAGCCGCCGGCCGTCACGCGTTGCTGCGCCAGCGCGCGCAATTTGGCGCGCTGGATCTTGTTGCCGTTGGCGCTTTGCGTGGTGGGAAACGCATCCTCGATCCAGACATGCGCCGGCACCTTGAAAGCCGCCAGCACAGTCTGTGCGGCGGCCTTGAGTTCGGTCTCGCTGAGCGTGCTGCCCGCGGCGGCGATCACGAACGCCACCGGCCGCAGTTGCTTGCCGATCTCGACCGCCACGACCTGCACCTCCCGCACGCCCGGCGTCTGCCGGATGACATTTTCAATCTCGGCCGGGCTCACCAGATAGCCGGAGAGCCGCATGGCGTCGCCCTGGCGGGCGACGTAGACGAAGCTCCCGTCATCGCGCAGGTAGGCGATGTCGCCCGTACGAAAATAGCCGTCCTCATCGATTGCCTTGGCGGTGGCTTCCGGGTCGTTCAGGTAGCCGGTAAAGTTGGTGTCGGCACGGATCTCGAGGGCGCCGCTGGCGCCCGGCCTGAGCAACGCGCCGCTGTCCAGATCGCGAATGCGGATGTGCGCGCCGTGGTCCCGGCTGGCGGGCATGCCGCCACCTTTCACGCGTTCGGGCACGGGCGCTTCGATCCGCTGCACCGAGAAAAGCGCCTGCACTTCACTCGATCCATACAGTCCGAACATGGGAATGCCACGCTGCCAGGCCGCCTGTGCATCGTCCATGCCGTGCGACTGGAAGTTGCCGAAGCCCAGCATCCGCGCTGAAGCGAGTACGTCTGGGGAGGTGGCGTGCTCGATCACGCGCTGGAACATTTCATCGCTGCCGAACACATGCGTAATGCGATGCCTTTGAATCAAGGCGGCTGCTTCGGCGCCATCGAAGGTGTCCATGACGATCACGGGGCGCCCGGCGGCAAACGCGCACATCAGCGAGTTGAAGCCGAATACGCCAGAGAACGGCAACGCCGCCAGGAGCCGGGCGTCGGGGGCCAGCAAGCCGTAGGCGCGGGCCGTCCGCAGCGCATGCAGCGTCACCGTGCGTTGGGGGTGCATCACCAGTTTCGGCGCGCTGGTGGTGCCCGATGTGGTGAACAGTATGCTGGTGGCGTCGGGGCGCGACACGTCGGGCGTTGCTGCATCCGGCAGCTCGGCAAGCGTGAACGCCACTGTCGTGCGCCCCAGCACGTGCGGCGACATGTCGTGCTCGTTTGCATCGACCACGGCCACCGAGCGCAGCGCGCGGGCGGCGTGCGGCGGCACATCGCGCAGCACGGCGGGAAAGTCGATCTTGCGAAAGCCCAGCTGCAGCACCAGCATGCCGGCCTGCGAGCGGTCGAGGATGTCGGCCAGTTCATGCGAGCGATAACGCGTGTTCAAGGTCATCATGGCGGCGCCGATGCGGGCCAGGCCGAAATACATGGCGAGCCACTCCATGCGGTTCACCAGCCACACGGCGACCCGGTCGCCGGGCTGCACGCCATGGTGCACCAGCCATGCGGCCGTACGGGCGACTTGCCGGTCGAAATCGCGGTAGCTGATCGCATGCTCGCCGTCGATGAAGGCGATCGCATCGCCGTGCGTTTGCACATGATGGGCGAGCAGTGCGGGCATCGTGTCGATCGCCGTCGGCATCGTGTCGGGGGTGACGTGATTCATATCAGTAGAGCGCCATCAGTTTGGCGTTGTCGTTCAGTTCTTCGGGCAGGGCCTCGCGGATGATGGCGCCGGACTTCATCACGATCACGCGATCCGAGATCTTCAGCGCTTCCTTCACGTTCTGCTCCACCAGCAAAATCGCCATGCCGTTTTCGCGTTGCAGTTGCCGAATGGGCTGCAGCAGATCCTGGAACAGCTTCGGCGCAAGCCCGATCGAAGGCTCGTCCATCAACAGGCACCGCGGCTGGCTCAGCAAGGCCCGCCCGATGGACACCATCTGCTGTTGACCGCCCGATAGCGTGCCGGCGCGGCGCCCGTAGAACTGCTTGAGCGCTGGCAGGACCGACAGTACCCAATCCAGCCGCGCTGCCCGCTCGGCCTGGGGCACCCCGGCCGACCATAATCCGATCTTCATGGTTTCCGCCACGGTAAGACCCGGGAAAATCCCGCGGCCTTCCGGCACCAGCGACACGCCGGCTGCCGTCAGCCGACGCGGATCGACGGTGTTGAGCGGTGCGCCGTCCAGCAGGATGTCACCCGCCTGCCGCGGCACGAGACCGAACAGCGTTTTGAGCAGCGTCGACTTGCCGGCGCCGTTATGGCCGATCAGGCACAGCACCTCGCCCGGCCGCAGATCGAAGTCGAAATCGTGCAGCACGGGGCGTCCGCCATATCCCACCACCAGTCCACGGGTCTCGAGCAGGCGAGGCGGCGGGGCCGCAGGCGTCAGCGACGTCATGGCGCTTGATCTCCAAAATAGATGGCCGCGAGATGCGGGTCATTCAGCACCTGCGCAGGCAGGCCGTCGGCCAGGAGCCGCCCCTGGTCGAGAAATGCGATGCGATCGGAAATCCCGATCACGATGTCCAGGTTGTGTTCGATGATGCACACCGTCAGCCCTTTCTGGACCTCGCTGCGCAGCAACTCGAGAAATCGTTCGTAAGAGCTGCGGTCCAGACCGGACGCCGGCTCGTCCAGCAGCCAGATCCGGGCGTCGGCCGCCAGGATGCGAGCCATGCTCAGGAATTTGCGCTCGGCGTAGGCCAGATCCACGGCGCGGGTGTCGGCCTTGTCCGCCAGGCCCGTGCGTTCGAGGATGGTGTGTACGCGATCTAAGCGTTCGGAACGGCCATTGCGTCCGCCCGGTTGCCACAGCCACGACACGGGTTCCATTACCGTCAGCACGTTCTCCAGCACTGTCATCTGATCGAAGAGCCGCAGATCCTGGAAACTGCGCGCCAGCCCGAGGCGGGCGATCTGAAAGTGCTTCTTGCCCAGAAGCGAGCGGCCCTGCCACAGAATCTCGCCCGCATCCGGTTGCAGGTGTCCGGTGATTTGATTGAAGAGCGTGGTCTTGCCAGCGCCGTTGGGACCCACCAGCGTGGTGACGATGCCCGCCCGCAGATCGAGCGACACATCATCGGTAACCTTCAAGCCGCCGAAGCTTTTGCGCAGATGACGAATGCTGAGCAGCACGTCGTGATCGGGGGGCGGCGCATCGTGTGCGGCAATAGACGCATGCAAAGCACTCATGCCGTTTTCCCCTTGCCGGCAGCGCGCGTGCCCGATCCCACGATCCCACCGGGCCGATAGATCATCAGCAGCACCATCGCCAAGCCATAGGCGATCTGCTGGATCGACCCGATCTCGGTTTGTGGCAGAAACGACATATAACTGAAGAGGCCGGGCAGCAGCATCAGGAGTAAGGTGCCCACGATCGGCCCGGCCACGGTGCCGGTGCCGCCGATGATCACCATTGCCATCAACAGCACCGAGGTTTCCAGGGTGAAACTCTCCACATTGATGAAGCCCATGTAGAAGGCGTACAGCGCGCCGGCCACGGCAGCAAGCGCAGACGAGAGCATCACCGAGAGCGTCTTGATCACCGCCACGTTTTTGCCGAAAGCGTGGGCGGCCGATTCGCTGTCGCGGATTGCTTTCAGGTTGCGTCCAAAGCTCGAGCGCAACAATGCCGTCGTCGCGATCAGGACGATCACGAGGCAGGTGGCGGCGAGCGCGAGAAACGCCACCGGATCCACCACGTCATAGCCGAACACGTCCGCAGGCGGTATGCCGATCACGCCACCGAGCCCGCCGGTGATGGACTTCCATTCGGAAAATACCGTCACGCCCAACACCTGCAGCCCAAGCGACGCGGCCACGAAATACTCGCCGCGCACGCGTAGCGCCGGCAACGCCAGCACCAGCGAAATCAACGCCGCGATCAGCATCGCGACGGGAATCGCCAGAAATACCGAGGCACTCGCGTGCAGCGCGAAGTAAGCGGCCGTGTAGGCACCCACGCCGAAGAAGATCGCGTGCGCAATCGAAAAGATGCCGGCGTAGCCCATGATGAAGTTGAGCGTGATCGCCAGCACTGCGTTGATGCAGATCAACGTGGCGAGATTGAGCAGATAAGCGAGCATGGCGCCCTCACGTGGCTGTTGCCCGACCGAAAAATCCGGAGGGGCGAAACAGGATGAACAGGAACAGCACGATGAAGGAGATGGCCTCGCTCCATTGCGGCTCGAAGTAAAGGAGGGCCAGGTTTTCGGCCAGCCCCAGCAACAACCCGGCGCACGCCGCGCCGCGCAGGCTGCCTACGCCGCCCACGATCGTGGCGGCCAGGCTGATCAGGATGACGTGGTGTCCGATGGCCGGGTACAGGCCTGAACTTGCGGCCGAGAGCAGCGCGGCCGGCACGACCAGAAACGACCCCAGGGCGAACACCGTCATCGAGAGCCGGCGCGGGCTCATGCCATACACGCGCACCAGTTCGGGATTCTCGGAAAGCGCCCGCAGTGCCATGCCGGTGTGCGTGCCCATGAGAAAGCGTTGCAAGCCGATGAAGAACAGCACCGCGATGACGATCGCGATGCCCGAAATAGGCGACACAAAGACGCCCGACATGACCTCCACACTGCGGCTAAGCGGTGTGTCCACTGACACGAAGCTGCGGCCGAAGATCATGCCGCACAGGTTCTGCACCACGATGCCCACGCCGAACGACGCCACGAACACGGTGAAAAACGAGCCTTCGTGCTTCTGGATCGGCACATATACAAAGCGGTTCAATGCCACGCCAAAGAGCACTGCCGCGGCGGCGGCCGCTACCACTGCAAGCGTCCAATGCCACTGCGCGATCGCATACACGTAGTAGAACGCGTACGCCGCAAGGGTAAAGGTGGCGCCGTGCGCAAAGTGAAAGATGCGCGTGGAGCCGAAGATCAGCGAGAATCCCACCGCGATCAGCGCGTACAGCACCCCCACCTGTATCCCATTGATCAACAGCTGTACCAGCAGCATGAACGTGTCCCCTCATGGTCCGGGTGAGTGCCGTGTTATTTGCTTTCGGCGAAGACGACCTTGCCGCCCTGGCCGTCGATCTCGTTGATCTGAATCGGCGCCACCACGGTGCCGTTCTCGTTGAACGTCACCTTGCCGCCCACCAGATCGAACGTCTTCGTCTCCACGCGTTGCGCCAGCAGGTTCTCGCCGGTGATCGGCTGGCCTTTTTTGTTCAGCTGCTGCGCGAGCAACGCGAAGAGGCGCACGGCGTTGTAGTAGTTGGCGATGAAAGCCGTCGGCATCTTGTTGTATTTCGCGCGGTAGCTCTCAACGAAGCGTTTGGTGACGGGATCGTCCGAGGCCCAGTCCACCTTCTGCGAGGTATAGAGCGTACCGACTGCCGCAGGCAGTGCCGCGATCTCCGGTGTGGCCACGCCGCTGTAGCTCACGAACTGCTGGTTGATGCCGTTGTCGCGGAACTGCTTCATGATCTGCGCCTGCTGCGACCCGTACGAGGCGATGTAGACCACATCCGCATTGGCCGAGCGCACGCGTGCCGCGATGCCGCTGAATTGCTGCATCGTGGCCGGGACCGACAGCGCCTCGATCAGTTGGCCGCCCACGCCCGGCAACGCGCCTTCCATTTCCTTGCGGATGGACTGGCCAAGCGGATCGTCCACATACACCAGCACGAAGCGCTTGAGCTTGCGTTCGTTCACCAGATACGGCAACGCGGCGCGTACTTCGAAGTTCGCCAGTGTGATCACGTTCCAGAAGTAGGGGCCCAATTCCGCGAGATCGGGGCCCACGCCACCGCCGTTCACGGCAATCGTTTTGGTGCGCGCGCCAATGGCCGAGATCGCTTTCGACACACCGGTGAACGCCGACAGCACGTACGGCACCTTCTGCACGTTGACGAGTTTGTTCATCCCGATCAAACCCTGCTGCGGCAAGGCCTGGCTGTCTTCGTATTGAATCGAGAGCTTGCCGTCGAGCATGTTGTCGGCATTGATATGTTCGGCAGCGAGATTGGCGCCTGATCCGAAGATATCGCCGTACGAGGCGTTCAGGCCGCTGAGCGGAAACAAGGCGCCGATCGTGACATCCGCCGCGTGTGCGACAGAACCGGCAGCACACGCCAACGCGAGCGCGGTCGCGCCAATGACCTTGGTGATCCGTGACATCGTTTGTCTCCTTTTCCTTCAACGCGGGCGGGGATGACCGCGCCGCGCGGCTGCCGATCCGTCCGGCACGATGCCGACGGCATGGTTCTGGGATCTCGTTCCTGCCTAGTGCGTGGGTCAGTCGCGGATATGGGCCGTGGCGCGCGCTTCCACGTCGTGCCAGATATCGAGCGCCATCGGCCGTTCCGACTCTTCCATGATGTGACCCACCAATCCGATCGCGCGGGCCATCACGCCGAAGCCGCGCACGATTTGCCAGGGGAACCCGAATTCGCAGCAGATGGCGCCGAGCGCCCCGGTGGCATTGATCGGCAACACCTTGCCCGAGGCACGCTGCGCTTCAGCGCCGATGCATTGCATGAGGGCGATGTACTTGCCGTTCATCCCGTTATCTTCTGCGATCTGGAACAGGCGCGGCGTGCGCGGATCGATGGGCTTGTGAATGGGGTGCCCGATGCCCGGAATGATCTGCTTGCGGGCCCGATAGTCGGCCACGGTTCTGGCGGCCAGCGCCTCGAGATCCGGGTCGTCGCCTGCCTGCTCGAACGCCTCGTACAGCATGCGCGCCGAGCCCTCCGTGGTGCCCACGAACACGGTGCCCAGGCCGCATAGTCCGGCCGCCACGGCGGCTTGCAACGATTCAGGTGCGCCCGCATACGTCAGGCGTGCGGCGATCGCGCTGGGCGTCATGCCGTGCTCGACGAGTGTGATCAGCACCGCATTGAAGACCCGCGACTGCTCCGGCGTCGCGGTCTTGCCCGTCAACTGGAAGTAGGCGAAATCACCCAGGTTCATGTGGCCCAGGATGTCTTGCGCGAGATCCTTGCCGCGGATAACGATGCGATCGGGCCGGCTGTAAGCGATGTCGGAACGAATGTCTTTGGTTTGGCGGGTCATCGTCATCGTCCTTTACACCGGATCCCAGGGGAACACGTCGGCCGATCGATCGAGCGGCACGAAACTCGCTTTGAGCGCGGGAATGGCGTGCTCCGCCACGGTTTGCGGCGTCCAGCCTTCCGAGCGATGGGTGGCGCGCAGCGGGCGCGGCTGGCTCATCAAGAAGATCTCGTTATTGCGCACGGCAAAGACTTGGGCATTGACGTCGGCCGCCGCATCGCTTGCCAGATAGACAGCCAGGGGCGCGATCTTGTCCGGCGTCATCTGCTTGATCTTGTCCACGCGCGCCTGCTGTTCGGGCGTCTTCACCGGGATCGAATCGATCATGCGGCTCCAGGCAAACGGTGCAATGCAGTTCGAGCGCACGTTGAATTTCTCCATGTCCAGCGCAATCGATTTCGAAAGGGCGGTGAGACCCAGCTTGGCCGCGGAATAGTTCGCCTGCCCCAGATTGCCGATCAGGCCCGATGTGGAGGTCATGTGCACCAGACTGCCCGACCCCTGCTCGCGGAAATGGGGCGCGGCGGCCCGGCTCATGTAATAGGCCCCATATAGGTGGACCTTGAGCACGGCATCCCAATCGTCCTCGGTCATCTTGTGAAACAGCACATCGCGCAAGATGCCGGCGTTGTTCACCACCGCGTCGATGCGGCCGAACGCCTCTACGGCGAGCGCCACGATATCGCGGGCGCTTTGCGCATCGGCCACGCTATCCGTACTGGCGACTGCCCGGCCGCCGGCCGCCTTGATCGTTTCCACTACTGCCTGTGCCGGTCCCGTGTTGTGGCCTTCGCCGCTTAACGACGCACCGATATCGTTGACCACGACATTCGCACCGGCCTTGGCCATCATCAATGCAATTTCGCGTCCGATGCCGCCGCCGGCGCCGGTGACCACAACCGTCTTCCCTTCAAGCAATCTGTCCGTACTCATTACGTTTCCGATGTTTCATGCCACGCGGGATGCGTCGCATGGGCGCGAACAGGCGCGGGTCCACAGCCAAGGCATGGCATAAGCGGTTGCGCGGTCGAACTCGCACACGGGTTGCTGCGGTGGGTACGCGGTTCAAGCACGCACCCGATCGTCTCGTATCGTTATGATTTTTGGTCTGCTCGGCCTGGGCGGTATGCCGCCGATTTTGTCGGCAGCGCCGCCGCGCGGCATGGCGATGTGCCTATAGTCGAAAAGCGTCAAAATCGTGTCAAGCAGGCATCTCGATGGGTTCCGTACTCTGAAACGAAATGCAGATTTCCATTTGCCGAACGTGCGGGTGGGTCTGCTCGATTTCTGGTTGCACCGCAAAACGCGGCGTGCTATCGAACAGGATAAGTGAGTAAGAGCGAGGCGGCGCGCGGGCGCTGCACGGTCGTCTGCAGGCTGACGAACGCTGGTGTGCGATGCAGCACGGCGCTGGCAACGTGCGTGCTGTGTTTCACGGATCGAAACGCGCGCCTTATATTTCAATGTACGGAACATAGAATAAATGGGGATTGACCGGGTACGACGCTGTGCAGCATGGTCGGCTCGGCGGTTCCATTTCCGCATAGCCAGAAGGGCGCACTGTGACGACATCGGCACGAAAAACGGTTCATCGCGTAAAGGATGTTCGCATCGTTATGCGCGCGCCCGCGAGCGCCGACGCGTTGCCCGGCAGGCAGCCGGATGCGGCACGACCGCCCATCAAACCCGTGGAGCGGGGGTTCGCCGTGCTTGACGCCTTCCTTGGCGAATCGGAGTGGCTCGCCAATCAGGACATTGCTGCGCGCACCGCTCTGCCGCCCGCCACGGTCTCGCGCCTGTCGCAGACGCTCACCGCCTTGGGCTATCTCACCTATTGTCCCCACCGGCGACGATATCGTCTTGCAGTGTCCGTGCTGAGTTTGGGATTCGCCGCAATCGTGGACACCGATGTCGTGGCGCAAGCGCGCCCGCCGATGCAGGCCCTCGCGGATGATCAGCGGGTGTTCGTGGCATTGGCCGGCCGCGATGGGCTCGACATGATCCTGTTCGCAAACTGTCACAGCGCGTCGAGCGCCGCGACGGTGGGGCTCGGCGTTGGGGAGCATATGCCGATGGCCGCGTCGCCCGTCGGCTGGGCGCTCCTGGCGTGCGTGCATCAAAGCGAACGCAGTTATCTGCTCAACAGCATGCGCGCGCATCACAAACGTGACGCGTGGATGGCCGTGCGGCAGAAGATTGCCTCGGCCGAGGAAGAGATTGCGGGGAAGGGGTATTGCGTCTCGACGGGCGATTGGGGGCCCGACATCACCGTGGTGGCTGCGCCGCTCGTTTTGCGCGATCGAATGCCGATGGTGTTGATCGCGGCCGGGTTGGCAGGCACGCTCACCCGGGCGCGTGTCGAGCAAAAGGTGGCGCCGCGGCTCCTGGCCATCGGCCGGCAACTGCAGCAGGCCGAGGTGGCACATGGTCAGGTCTGATGCGGCGCCTAGCGAGTCCGACGCCGTCCCGGCCACGCATACGCTGGAGCGGGCGCTCAAAGTCTTGAAGGTGTTTTGCGGCAGTCCCAAGCCGCTCTCGCATGCCGAACTCGTCAGGCGCACCGGATACTCCAAGGCTTCCGTATCCCGGTTGTCGGCCACGCTCGTTGCACTGGGCTATCTGGATCGTGCGCAAGACGGCGTGCGGGTGCAGATCGGCGTGCGTGGCTTGCGGCTGGGGCAACGGTATCTGTCCAATAGCCCAGTGCCCGGTGTCGCCAGACCGATCATGCAGGCGCTGGCCGACCGCTACGACATGCTGGTGGGCCTGGCGGTGCCCGATCAACTCGACATGATCTACATCCAGTACTGCAAGAGCAGCAAACACGAAACGCTGCGGCTCGGTGTGGGGCGCGCGGTGCCGATGGCCCTCAGTTCGATCGGCCGCGCGTACGTGTGGTCGCAGCCGGCCGAACGGCGCCAGCGATTGCTCTTTGGCATCTGGAAGAAAAGCGGCGAGCATGGGCCTCAGATCGTGGCCAGGATAGAACGCGCCTTTGACGAACTCGATGCGCACGGCTATTGCTTTGCGGCAGGCGAGTACCAGCGCGACACCTTCGCCATCAGCGTACCGATCGCGTTGGGCGACCCGCCGGTTGCCATGGCGCTGAATTGCAGTGGCGTTGGCGCGTTTCCGGATCGGCAGACGCTGCATGACGACCTGGCCCCCGCATTGAAATCGGCCGCGCGACAGTTGGAGGCTGCGCTGCGCGCAACGGATAGCGCGTTGTTCTGAGGCAGCCGGGGAGGCGATGGCGTTGGGACGGTATGGCCACACACGTCGGCAGCATCCCGTCAGCAGCAACCCGCCGATTTCAAGCCGCCAGTTTCAACCCACCGACTTCAACGCGTCGGCGGCAACGTTTCACGCGCCATATCGGCAAACGCGCGTGCCAGCGGCGAGCGGACGCTGGCGCGCAGCCACAGCGCGCCCACCTCACGCACAGGGCAGGGTGCCGGCAGGGCCCAACGCTTGAGTGCCGCATTCGCGGGTCCCAGCACCGGCCAGTCGGGCAGTACTGAGACGCCCAGGCCTTCCGCCACCAGCTTGGCGATGGATTCGATGCCGTCGAGCTCGAACCGCACATTGGGCCGGATACCTTTCGCCCGCAGGTAGTCGTCGGCCATCTTGCCTGCGATCACGCCGCGGTCATATTGGATGAAGGGCTCACGTCGGGCGATGGCGAGCGCATCGCGGCCCTTCAACGACGCCGGGGTAACGAGTACCAGCGGTTCGCGGCGCAAGGTTTGCCACATGCAGGTCTTGGGCAGCTCGAAACGCGGGTGCACCAGGATCGCGGCATCGAGGTCGCCCGCCAGCACCTTGGCGTACAGCGTGGTGGTGGTGCCGGGTTCGATGAAGATGTTGATGTGAGGGTGTTGCGTCACCCAGCGTTTGAGCACGGTGGGCACGAAGCCGGTCAATGCACTGGGGGTCGCGCCCAGGCGCAACGGCCCCGCAGGCAGTGCGGTATCCGAGGCTTCGGAGCGCAGATCGTCCACCTGACGCAATACCGTGTGGGCCCGGTCGACGATGCGCAGGCCGGCCAGCGTGGGCTTGACGGTACGGCCGGCGCGTTCGATCAAGCGATTGCCCACATCGGCCTCGAGCGCGCGCAGCCGTTGGGTCACCGATGACGGCGTAATGCCGAGCCGCCGCGCTGCCTCGGCAATCGAACCCGTGTCCACCACCACGATAAACGTCTGCAGAAACCGGGTGTCCATGGGCCGCTCGCCGTGTCATCAAGCGGGTCACTCTACAAGAAAATGCTTTTTCCGTCTTTTTAAAGCGCCAAACAGTGGTTGATGCGACGTCTTGGCCAGAACAGAATGCGCCATCGGTCGATGCGGCGCGGGACCCACTGCATAGCGCACGGTGTCAACGCTCAATCGGTCACGGCCTGGCGTCATGTCGCGGGCCATCCCTACCGAACACATGAAGCAAAGGATGTCTGGTATGCCTACGATTGAATCCATCGATGTGTGCGCGGCGCTGGTGCCGTTGGATCGCGTCACCTCATTCTCGAATCGCTCGGTGAGCGAGCGCCATTACGGCCTCGTCAAGGTTCGGTGCACCGACGGCGTCGAAGGCATCGGCTTCTGCTATGTGGGCAGTGCCGGGGGCAGCATCTTCACGGCGGCGGTCAAGGATCTGCTGGCGCGCGTATTGATCGGCCGCGATTCCCACGCGGTCGAAGGCCTGTGGCGCGATATGTACCAGGAGGCGTTGCTGCAAGGACGACAGGGCACGGTGATGCGCGCCCTCAGCGCGCTGGATACGGCCATCTGGGATCTCAATGCCAAGACGCAAAAGCTGCCATTGCATCGTTATCTAGGCGCCGTCGAACTGGAAAGCGTGCCGGCCTACGCCAGCGGCGGCTACTATCTCGATGGCAAAACGCCACAGCATCTCGGCGAGGAAATGGCGGGCTACGCGGCCAAGGGCTTTAAGGCGGTCAAGCTGAAAACGGGCCGTCTGTCGCCCCGCGAAGAAGAAGCCCGCTTGAAGGCCGTGCGCGAAGCCGTGGGTCCCGATGTGGAGGTCATGATGGACTGCAACAACGCGTGGGGCGACCTCACCGAGGCGATGACCTACGTGCGCCGCTTCGAGCAATACGATCCGTATTTCATTGAAGAACCTTTCAGCCCCGACGATATCGACAGCCACGCCAAGCTGGCGCGCGCCACCCGCGTGCCGATTGCCACGGCCGAGATCGGCTATGGCCGGTGGTATCACAAGGAGCTGCTGGACAAGGGTGCCGCCGGCATTCTGCAAACGGATGCTGCCGTATGCGGCGGCATCACCGAGTGGAAGCGCATCGCCGCCACTGCCGCCTCCTACGGCGTGGTTGTGTGCCCGCATTGGTTTCACGATTTGCACGCGCCGCTCGTGGCCGCAACGCCCAACGCACGCTATGTCGAGTTTTTCTGGGACGATCAGGTACTCAACTTCCGCCGCCTGATCGACCGTCAGATGGATCACAAGGATGGCCGCGTGATGCTGCATCAAACGCCGGGGTTGGGTTTCGGTTTCGACGACAAGGAAATCGCCAGGTACGGCAAGTGGGAAACGGTGCGGTAGACACCGGGCAGCCTGAACAGGGCGCGCAGGCGATTCGAAGCACGGTCCCCTGCGCGTGACTGTTTCGTCCCACTGCAGGAGGCCATGAATCCGGCACGGCTACAATGCCGCAAAAGCGCGAAACGATCGAACGATGTACTGTACGCGTCGTCGTTCGTTCACAAGCGCCCGCCAGGATCATCGCCCATGCGTTATCGCTTTCCGCCTTTGAATTCGCTCAAGATCTTTGAGGCGGTGCTGCGGCGCGGGTCGATCAGGCAGGCCGCCGAAGAGCTTTGCCTGACCCCCCAAGCGGTCAGTCAGCAACTCAAGCAGCTCGAAGCGTTCGTGGGCCAATCGCTTTTCGTGCGCGGGGTTCGCAATATCACCCCTACGAAAGCCGCGACGGCATTGGGCGAGCGCGTACGGCATGCGTTCGACGAAATCGCCGAGGGCCTGTCCGCGACGCGACATGCCCAGGGCGAGAAATCGCTGCGGCTCTACGTCAGTCCTTACTTCGCCACCACCTATCTCGTTCCGAATCTGCGGGCCTTCACCGAGCGTTATGCCGGCATGAAGCTCAACATGGGCGTGGGTGTGGAAATGATCGATCTGGACGCCAATACCGAGGTGGACGCGATCATCCACTGGACCTACGGTGCGGATAAAGACCTGGTCGAAACGCCGTTGATCGAGGATCGCAAGGTCTTGGCCGTAAGTACGGAACTGGCCGCGCGGATGCCCGTACGCATACCAGAGGACGTGCTGTCGCACATGCTCGTCGTGCCGACGGTGGCCAATCATCTCTGGGAAGACACGTTCAAGCTGCTTGGCCTGGCTGACCACCCCTTGCCCCCGGTGATGGCGTTTTCGTCGCATGCGGCGATGCTCGAAGCCACCTTGGCCGGGTTGGGCGTGGGGCTCGTGTCGCACAAGGATGCGTTGAAGGAGATTGCCAGCGGCCGGCTGATCGCCCCGTTCGGGGTGGATCTGCTGGCCGGACTGTCATACGAGCAAACGCCACGATTCTCGCTTTTTCATCGCAAGGAAAGCGCCAATCTCGATGTAATCACCGACTTCAGGGATTGGCTGCTCGAAGCCGTGTGTCGCGATGACGTGATCGGCTACCCGTCGCGGTGCACGACGGAATAGCCGATCGGATGGCATGTGAATCGGGTGCACGGCCGATTCATCCGACCGGCGAGTCGTTCAGCGACTGAGCTGTGGCGCCGTGGATTTGATTGGCGTCACGCGCTCGGCGCGTCGCCGCGCATCGGCTTGCGGGCCATTTCGGGGCTGTACAGCAAGGCCACGATTCCAACCACTGCACCGAAGATCAGGTAGTAAGCCGGCACCAGCGGATCGCCCGTTTTGCCGATCAACCAGGCGTTCAGCAGCGGAGCGGTCCCGGCAAACATCGCGACCGATACGTTGTAGCTCAACGCCATGCCGGTAAAGCGCACCTTGATGTTGAAGAGCGCCGGCACCGCGCACAGGATGCATGACAGCAGGGCGGCCAGGCACAGGTTGAGTACGAGCAGCGACGCCACCTTGGCCGCGATCCCGCCGGTCATCAGGATGTGAAAGCAGGGCACGGCAAAGACCGCAACGGCCACACTGCCGATCAGCATCATCGTCTTGCGTCCGATGCGATCGGCCACGATCCCCAGGATCGGGATCATGCAGATCAGGAAGAATTGGGGTCCCAACGACAGCAACAGCCCGTTCGACGTGGTCATGTGCACCGTGCTCACCAGATATGTCGGGATGTAGGTGATGACGGTGAAGAGCGTGACGTTGGTGACGATGATCATGCCGCTCGACTGCAGCAGCGCGCCGCGATGGGTGCTGAACAGGTAGGCCCAGTCGACCTTCGGCTTGGCCTTGCTCGCGCGCATCGCTTCGAAAGCCGGCGTTTCTTCCAGATGATTACGGATGTAGAGGCCGATCGAACCCAGGGGGAGGGCCAGCCAGAACGGCAGGCGCCAGGCCCATTCGGTGATCTGCTCGGTGGTGAAAAAGAAGGTAAGCGTGGTCGCGATCGCCGCGCCGAAGAAGAAGCCGCTGATGCAGCCCACCTCGATCCAGCTCGTGACGGCGGTGCGGCTCTTGTCAGGGCTGTATTCCGCCACGAAGATCGCCGCGCCGCTGGCCTCACCACCGGCCGAAAGCCCTTGCAGCAGGCGCATGCACACCAGCAAGATGGGCGCGGCAATGCCGATCGTGGCGTACGACGGAATCAAACCGATGCCGAACGTGGCGCCTGCCATCAAGATGATCGTGGCGGTCAACACGCGTTTGCGCCCGAATTTGTCGCCCAGGGGGCCGAAGAGCAGCCCGCCGAACGGACGCGACAGGAACGCAATCGCAAACGCGGCCAATGAGGCAATTAACTGCACACTTTCCGAACTGGACGAGAAAAATACCTTGCCGAGCGTAGCCGCCAGATAGCCATACACGGAAAACTCAAACCATTCGACAAAGCTGCCCACCACCGAGGCCAGCACGACTTTGTTGAGTTCGCCCTTGCTGACCGTGCGCGGTGCGGTGCCGGCCGGTAGATCGTTATGGGGTTCAGGGACGGTAGGACGCGCTGCGTGTGCGATCGTGTTCATGTTTTCCCACTTGTTTTCGGTTTTCAATTACCGGTGCGCGCCGTCTGGCACGCACCGTCTTCGCCCATGGCCGGCATCAGCCCCGGGATGTGAAGGCGTGCGGATACTGTTGTCGCGCTTGACCCTCACTCAAATAGCCATTCTTTACATCGTTCAACACCAACTGCGCCTGCCGCTCGGCCGCCGGGCCGTTGCCGCCGCCACCGGGCAACTCAAGCACCAAACGCTGCTCGGCCGGAATCGTCTGCGTACCCTTGGCGCGCAGCGTGGTGCCGTCGTCCAGACTCACCGTACCGGCCGCGCCGTTGCCCGCGCCATTGTGCCCGCGCGCCGGATAGGCCACCCGGTCGAACATCGCGTTCACGCTGAATTGGAAGCCGTCCTTGGCGCTGATCTCGATCGTCTGACCCAGACCGCCGCGCCACTTGCCCGCACCACCCGAGTTCTGGCGCAGATCCTTGCGCCAGATCACGATGGGCCCGATGCTTTCGGTCACTTCGACGGACATCGTATGTACGCCGCTCGGAAACGCCGTGGCGTTCAATCCATCCAGCGTGGGCCGGGCACCCGTGCCGCCGGTATTGAACAGCAGCATCTCGCTGCGCTTGGCGCGCGTGGCATCGGTAATGCCCACGAACCGCATCTGCAGGTTCCACAAGGCGCTCGCCCCTTCGGCGGGAATGATGCCGGGGCAGAGCGGCTGCAATGCGCCCAGCACCACGTCCGGGATCAGGTGGCCGAGCACGTGCCGCACCGATACCGGCGCCGGGCGCGACGCGTTGAGAATGCAGTTCTCGGGCGCCGTGATCTCGAACGGCTTGAGCGACGCCCAGTTATTCGGAATTTCCGGCGCGATCGCGCACTTCAATGCATAGCATGCATAAGCGCGCGTGTAGGTCAGCGGCACGTTGATCCCGAAACGGCTCGGCCCCGAAGTGCCGGCGAAGTCGGCATGCAGCGAATCGCCTTGCGTCTTGATCGTAACGGCCAGCTGGATCGGGCTTTCGTAGCCATCCACCATCATCTGGTAGCTTTGCTCGCCTTGAGGGAGGGCGGCGATGCGCTCGCGCGTCGCGCGCTCGCTATGCGTGAAGATGAATGCCGCCAACCCTTCCAGATCGTCGATGCCGAACTCATCCAGCATGCCTTCGAGGCGCCGGCGTCCGGTGTCGTTGCAAGCCGCAAGCGAAAAGAAGTCGCCCACCACCTGATCCTGTTCGCGAACGTTGTTGCGAATGATCTCGATCAGATCGGCATTCACTTGGCCGCGCTTGTACAGCTTCATCAGCGGAATGCACAGGCCTTCTTCGTACACTTCGACGGCATCCGGCCCAAAGCCGCGCCCGCCGATATCCACCACGTGTGCGGTCGCGGCGAAGTAACCGATCAACTTCGGTACATCGCTGCCCGCCGGCTTGCGAAACACCGGCGTCACCGCCGTGATGTCGTGTAAGTGCCCCGTGCCCAGCCAGGGGTCATTCGTGACCAGCACATCGCCAGGTTCCACGCCCTGGCTGCCGAACTTGGCCACGAAATGGCCCACCGAGTCGGCCATCGAATTCACGTGGCCGGGCGTGCCCGTTACGGCCTGCGCGATCATGCGGCCCTGCGCGTCGAACACACCTGCAGATAAATCGCCGGCCTCGCGCACGCTTGTGCAGAATGCCGTGCGGATCAACGTCGCCGCCTGTTCCTCCACGACCGAGATCAGGCGGTTCCACATGATCTGTTCGTGTACTTGAATCGTCGTCGTCATATCAATGCGCTCCCTTCTCGCGACGGACAATCAGCAGACTGTCGTCATCCTGCAATACCAACGAATATCCGGCGCTCACATAGGTGGACGTTTCCTTTTCCACCACCACGATCGGGCCGTCGAGCTTTTGCTTGCGCGGCAGCGACTGGCGGTCGAACAACCGGCAGGTCAGGAATTTGGCGGACTTCGCATCGAACACCTGCTTGACCTCGATGGGGGTGACGGCATCGCGCTCGCCCGTGGCCACGCCGTTGCTTGCCGTCGCTGCATTTGCGGTGGTGCTCACGCCCTCATCGAAGGTGGCCAGGTCGGGCGCCACTTGCTCGCTGCGCAACGACAACGACCAGCTCACCACTTCGATATCCAGTCCTTCAACTTCGTGGCCGAACAAGTGCACGTACTCGTCGATGAAGTTCTGGCGCAGCCCGGCTACCGCCGAGGCATCGAACGCAAAGATCGACGACGCCACCGGAATCTCCCAGCCCTGGCCGGCATAGCGCATGTAGGCTTTCAACTCCGGAATCACCTTGCCCTGATAGGCCGTCTCATCCAGAAAGGCCGACACCTCGGTACGCATATCGGCCACCAACTGATTGACCATGGCCGAATCGAACTGGCTCAAGCGCATCACCGCGCTGCGCAGCGACTCATAGCCGAACGGTGCGCGCAGGAAGCCGATTGCCGAGCCTACGCCCGCGCCCGGCGGCACTACCAGACGATCGATGCCCAGTTTTTCGCACAGGCGGGCCGCATGCAAAGGGGCTGCGCCGCCGTACGCGATCATCGTGTACTGCTCCAGCTCGCAGCCGCTTTCCACCGCATGCATCCGTGCCGCGTTGGCCATGTTCTCGTCCACCATCTCGGCCACCGCGAAGGCACTTTGCACGGCATCACTGCCGAGCGTCTTGGCGATATGGTTTTCCATCGCGCGCTGCGAGGCGGCGCCGTCCAGTTTGAACGCGCCACCTGCAAAACGATTGGCGTCCAACTTGTTCAACAGCAGATCGGCGTCAGTGACGGTGGGGCGCTCACCGTTACGCCCGTAGCATGCCGGGCCGGGCTCGGACCCCGCGCTCTCCGGGCCCACACGCACCTGACGCATATTGTCGACGTGCGCAATCGACCCGCCACCCGCACCGATCTCCACCATCTCGATCACCGGGATCGAAATCGGCATGCCGCTGCCTTTCTTGAAGCGATATGTGCGCGCCACCTCAAACGTGCGCGACGTCTTGGGCTGCTGGTTTTCGATCAAGCAGATCTTCGCCGTCGTGCCGCCCATATCGTAGGAGATCACTTTGTTCAGACCGTAGCGCTTTGCGATATGGCTCGCGTAGATGGCGCCACCCGCCGGCCCCGACTCGAGCAGGCGCACCGGATACTCGGCCGCGCTCTTCAACGACATCAGCCCGCCACCCGAATGAATCATGTAAAGCGGACACGTCGTGCCTTCATCGGCCAGCGCCTGCGCCAGACGATTCAGATACGACGCCATCAGCGGTTTCACATAGGCGTTTGCGCACACCGTATTGAAGCGCTCGAACTCGCGAATCTGCGGCGACACATCGCTCGACAACGAAATCGACGCGCCGGGCATCGCGGCGGCCAGCACATCGCGCACCTGACGCTCGTGCACGGCATTGCGATAGCTGTGCATCAATCCCACAGCGATGCTCTGGTAATTGCCGGCGCGCAACTGCTCGACGACCTGGTTCAGACCAGCCAGGTCCAGCGCCAGCAATTCGTTGCCTTGGGCATCCAGACGGCCCGCCACGGTAAAGCGATCGCAGCGCGGCACCAACGCCGGCGGCAACTGAATACTCAGGTCGTATTGCTCGAAGCGCCCTTCGTTACGCATCTCGATCACATCGCGAAAGCCTTCGCTCGTGATGAATGCCGTGCGCGCACCGCGTTTCTCGATCAGCGCGTTGGTGGCCAGCGTCGTGCCGTGGATAACGGCGTCCAGATCGCACAAATGCACGTTGGCAAGCGCCGCCGCTGCTTTCAGCGCTTCAACAATCGCGCGCTCGGGCTTCTCATAATCCGTGAGGACCTTCGAGGTAAAGATCTGATCGCCATATTCGAGCGCCACGTCCGTAAACGTGCCGCCAATATCGACACCGGCACGGATGCCCGGGGTGACTGCTTGCATGCCTGTCCTTTCGTCTCTTGATCGCGTGGGCAGCGCGGGTCCGGGAAGGACTGGCGCCGCTGATAGGAGCATGTTCGACCTGAGCGGGGAGGATGACAAACAAGATAATTTGCGCTTGAGGACAAGCGTGGCGTGTCCCGTATAAACCCTAGGTTGTCCTGAAGGAGACGGCGACGCCGTCGAAACCGTCGTGAAACGGGTCGGGATCGGGCCGTCCGCGTGCAGGAATCGTGTACTGAAGGGCGCGCAAATCGGTTCACTTTGCGGTGTCGCCGCCCGGGATTCAAGCATGCTTGAGCATTGAACAGGCAGTCGAGTGGGCGCGGTGCGGCGATGGGGAGATATGCGTGTGTGCTGTTTGTGCTCGGGGCGGTATGTGTGCACGTTCAAGCCGTGCTGCCGCTCGGGCCGGGAGCATCGCTATGGGTGATCGCCGCCGCCACGCCGCTGGTGGTGGCAACGACAATGTTGAACGTTGCCCGGATTCGGGGCTACCCCAAGGGCGCGAGCGGGCGACTGACGACCATGCTTCGTATTGCCATCCTGGGCTTGAGCACGTTCGCCATCGGGGTGGCTTACGTCACGGATCAGGCACACCGCAGACTTGCCGATCGGCTCGAGGATCGCCACCACGACGCCGTCACGCGCCTGAACGTGCTGGTCGACAGCCTGCCGGTGGATGGCGACACCAGTCGTCGGGTCGACGTTACCGTGTTGCCCGACCAGGTCAGCGGGATCCCGCAACGCCTGCGCGTCAGTTGGTACGCGCCACCCACAGGCATTGCTGCATTACCTGAACTTGTGCCAGGCGAGGTGTGGCGCATGGCGCTCCTGCTGCGTCGTCCCCACGCCGCCGTCAATCCCCATCTGCGAGATGGCGAGGCGGCTATGTTTGCGCAAGGCATTCGTGCGCTCGGCACCGTGCGCGGCCGGCCGCAACGCATCGACGTGCGCCCGTGGGAGAGTGCCGCCGTGGTCGTTGCGCGGGCGCGCCATCACATCCGCGATCGCATGCGTGCCGTCATCGGAGATCGCCGCTACGGCGGCGTGCTGATCGCGTTGGCCATCGGCGATCAGGCCGGCGTCGCGCGTGAGGACTGGGACGTTTTCAATCGCAGTGGCATTACTCATCTCGTGTCGATCAGTGGTATGCACGTGACCTTGATGGCCGGTCTCGTGGCCGCGGCTGCGGGATGGCTATGGCGACGTGCGCGGTGGCGCCGTGTCGGGTTCTGCGAGATCGTGCCGGCGCGGCAGGTGATGGCATTGGCGGCGTTGATGCTTGCCTGCGGCTACTGCTTGCTGGCCGGATGGGGCATCCCGGCACAGCGCACCTTCTTCATGCTGGCGGTGCTGGGCAGCGCCACCCTGGCAGGCGTGCCGCTATCGATGTCGCGCGCGCTTGCGTTGGCTGCGGTAGCTGTGGTGATCGGCGATCCCTGGGCAACCCTGAGCACGGGATTCTGGCTGTCGTTTGGTGCCGTCGCCGTGCTGCTGCGCGTGGCGTCAGGAACCCCGATCGCACGCCTCGCATCAAAGGAAACCTGGCGTGACCGTATGCGGCGCTTTGGGGTGCGCTGGCGTCAGGCCGCCCATGTGCAAGGTATGATTACCTTGGGCCTGATGCCGCCGTTGGCGATTCTGATCCATCAGGTGTCGCTCGTATCCCCTCTGGCAAACGCTGTCGCTATCCCGGTTGTGAGTCTGCTGGTGACGCCGCTTGCATTGGCCGTTGCCGTGCTGTCGGTGATGCCGGGCATGAATCTCTTCGCCAGCGCAGCAGGTTGGGCGGCACATCTGCTGTTCGAATGGGCAATGATCCCCGTGGCTGCGCTCGCGTCGTCATCCTGGTCTGCCGTGGGTATCGCTGCGGCGCCTGCCTGGGCTGCCGTGCTTGCTTTGGTCGGTGTGGGCTATGCCACTTTGCCCCAGGGATGGCCGGCACGCCATTGGGCGTGGCTGCTGATGACGCCGCTGCTGTTTGCACGTTCTGAACGGCCCGATGTAGGCGACTGGCGCATGACGGCGCTGGATGTGGGGCAGGGCGCCGCCATCGTGATCGAGACGGCGACGGCCACCACCCTCTATGACGTCGGCCCGAGACATCGCAATGGCACCGATGCCGGCGAACGTGTGCTGGTGCCGTATCTGCGGGCGCGGGGGATCAGACGTATCGATCACCTCGTGGTATCCCACGCTGATTTGGATCACGCCGGTGGGCTGCGTGCGGTGCTGAAGTCGGTTCCGGTTGACACGGCCTATGCGTCATTCGATTTGGCAAAGCAGGTCGCGCGGGAGGATGCAGACGCGCAGCTTTCACCGGCCGCGCCCACTTCGCTTCCAGCGAATATCGAACCGTGTCTGGCCGGCAAAGCCTGGAATCAAGACGGCGTTCGATTCCGCTTCATCCATCCCCGACCGCCGGCCGAGTCGGGTCGTAAGCACCGCAAAGTCGATGGCAACGCCGAGAGTTGTGTGTTGGTCATCGAAGGCGGCCATCACAGGGCGGTGCTGCCGGGCGATATCGGGATAGCACAAGAGCGTCGATTATTGGAGGTGGGGCAAGTGGATGTGGTGTTGGCCGGGCATCACGGCTCCGCGACCTCATCCAGTCGGGAATGGACTGAAGCCTTGCGCCCCTCACAAGTGATCGTGCAGGCGGGAAACCTGAACCGCTTTCGCCATCCCGCGAACGTGGTGGTCAATCGCTGGCGGCGCGTGGGCGCGCACGTGGCGCGCACCGACCGGGATGGGGCGATTACGGTGATGTCCTCCGAGGCAGGGCTGATCGCGGTCGCCGAGCGCACGGTGGCACTGAGGTACTGGCGATGAACGGGAAGCCGTTGAGCGTTTGGCGTCAGCCATGTGCCGCAATCGGAGCATCAGGCAAGCATTGCCCACTTTCCGGCAACTTGCCCTGGCCGCCGGATTTCATACTGCGTGCTCCACATTCAGGAGCAAGCAATGAGAACAATCGCAATCGTTACCGGCGCCAGTCGTGGCCTTGGCCGCAATGCGGCGCTTAATATCGCGCGCCGGGGCGGCGATGTCATCATCACCTTCCAAAGCAATGCGGACCAGGCGCGGGCAGTTGCCGGCGAGGTCGAGGCATTAGGGGGCCGGTGCATCGCCTTGCAGCTTGACGTTGGCGATCTATCGAGCGTCGCGGGCTTTGTCCAACAGGTGCGAACGGCACTCAGTACTCAGTGGCAACGCACGACCTTCGACCATCTCGTCAATAACGCCGGGCACGGCGATATGGCGCTGATCGAGCATACAACCGAGGCGCAGTTCGACAAGCTCGTCAATGTGCACTTCAAGGGCGTGTTTTTTCTTACGCAGGCCTTGCTTCCTCTGATCGCAGAAGGCGGGCGTATCGTGAATCTCTCCACAGGCTTGACGCGCGTGTCGTATCCGGGCTTCGGGGCTTACGCCGCCGTCAAAGGTGCGGTGGAGGTATTGAGCGTGTATCTGGCGAAGGAGTTGGGTAGCCGTGGCATTGCAGTGAACAGCGTGGCGCCGGGCGCGATCGAAACCGACTTTCTGGGCGGCGCCGTGCGGGACACGCCGGATCTCAATAAGGGCTTCGCAGACATGACGGCGCTAGGGCGTGTGGGTGTACCGGACGATATTGGTCCGGTGATTGCGAATCTGCTGAGTGAAGATCATCGGTGGATCAATGGGCAGCGTATCGAGGTGTCTGGCGGGCAGGTGATCTGATCGATCGCGCCGGCGGTGAGCCCGCCCGTTACGCGATCGCCTGCAACCGATCGCTGTGCTGATCGCGGTCTCGAGCGGGCGGCAGGCCAAACATGCGGCCGTACTCCCGAGAGAACTGATGCACGCTTTCGTAGCCGACTGCGAAAGCAGCATGGCTGGCACTGGCGCCTTCGGCAAACATCATGCGTCGGGCCTCGATCAGGCGAAGCTGCTTCTGAAACTGTAGCGGCGTAAGGGAAGTCACTGCGCGAAAGTTCTGATGAAACGAAGACACGCTCATCCCCGCCGCAGAGGCCAGATGCTCCACCGGCAAACGTTGCCGATAGCCGGCTTTTAAAACTGCAACTGCCCGGGCAATTCGCTGCAGGTGACTGTTCGGCAACCCGATTCGCCGAAGCGCGGGGCCATGGCGCCCGGCAAGGAGCCAATAGTGAAACTCGCGCAGCCGCTGCGCCTGCAGCAGCGGGATCGCCTCAGGTCGTGCCAACAAGCGCAATAGTTGCAGTGCGGCGTTCGCGACCTCGTCGTCCGTCTGCGCGCAGCGCAGGGCGGCGTGATCGGTTTGCCCCGTCGCGGCAATTTCGGTTGTAAGGTCAGTGATGACCGCAGGATCAAGGTCCAATACAAGCGAGTAGTAGGGCGCGCTTGCATCTGCGCGCGTAATCTGGCTTGCCGTGGGCACATCGGCCATGATCAGAAGCGAGTCGCCTGCGTTGAACGTGAACGATTGCCGGCCGATGGAAACGTGTTTCGATCCCTGAACGACGAGGCAAACGAGTGGCCGTTGCACGTCGTAGCGCAACGCGGTTTTGCTGGCGGCTCGGATGAGCGTCAGCCCAGTCACTGGCGTCTGCGCCACGCCTGCGTGATCGGCATGCGCATCAGCATAGAGGCGAACCGCGGCAAGTAGGGTGTTGGACATGGCTCGACTATATCCACGGCCTGATAGCGGTGCAAATGTTCTGGATAATCAGGCAAAGACGCTGAAGCATTGGGCAAAAGACGTTCCTGTCTCTGATCGTATCCGGAGCAGGGCGTTTGCGTCGACGTCTGCAAAAAGCGCCGCAAGGCCGCGCGGAATGCAGACTTGGCGAACGCGCATTGGTACGCATTCGCCAAGTGTGATGTGTTGAGCGCACTGATTCAGACAACAGCCCTGTTTAGGGGGGTTACGGCTTCGGCAGATACCCCGGCAAGCCTTCAATCCGCTTCATCCACCGCGCGATGTGCGTGTAGGGCATGAGATCCACACCGCCTTCCGGCGCCAGCGCCACGTAGGGATACACCGCGCAATCGGCAATCGTCGGCCGACCGATCGCCAGCCAGTCATTGCTTGCCAAATGCTGATCGAGCACACTGAGCACGCCGGGCGACTTTTCCAGCGCGGCCGCTTTATCCAGCGCGTAGCCAAACTTCTGCACCAGCCGCGCCTCATTGACGCTGTGCTGCACCTCATTGGCCGCAAACGACAGCCATTGCACAATCTCGGCCTGGCCTTGGGGGTGGGCCGGCCACCACGCCAAGCCGCCGTAAGCGCCGGCGAGATAAACGAGGATCGCCTGCGAATCGCGCACGACGATCTTCTTGTCTTCCAGAATAGGCAACTCGCCCAAGGGATTCAGGTTCGACAGCGGCGGTTTCTTATGCGCACCGTTCAGAAAATCGACCGGAACGATATCCAGGTCGATATTGGCCAGGGAGGCGAATAGCTTCACCTTGTAGCAGTTGCTGGAACCTTCGAGATCGTAAAGTTTCATTATTTTTCTCCATCCACAAGTTCATTGAATTCCAGCACCGTGCCATCGGGGTCCCGGATAAAGAGCGCAATTCGTCGCGGGCCGATGTGATGCGGTCCTTCGGTGACCACGATGCCTTGTTCACCCAGCCACATTTCAAGCGCTTTGAGATCGTCCACTACGAATGCCGGGTGTGTGACCCCAGGCAATTTCACCGGCGCATCGAGCAGCACATTGTGCGAACGCGGCACATGTGTGCCATTGAAAATCAGGTTAATCCGCACGCCATCGGGGCTCAGCATCTCGTTGGCTTCAAATTGCGGAAAGCTCGCCGTCTCGACAAACCCGAGTGCCTGATAAAAAGCCATGGATCGGTTCTTGTCGCTCACACGAATGCCGATATGGTCGTATGAGAGAATTCGAGCGGGGTTATGGTGTTGGCTCATGAGGTTGTCACTCCGTTGAGATCAGTCTCTGAAGTGTGCTCTGTCAAGGCCGCCTCACCTATGGTGTCGACCTGACAACACCTATGCACAAACTGCACAAATCGCGAGCGACGCAAATCGCTGACGGCATTAATCGTTAACGGCATTAATCGTCAACTGCAAAAATCGCTGACACCATCAAACGTCAACGGCATCAATCCCTAACCGCATAGATCACTAACGGCACAATTCGCAGAGGCGGCAATGGACAGGCTTAAGGCAATGGCCAACTTCGTTCGGATCGTTGACAGCGGCAGTCTGAGTGCGGCTGCCGAGGCAACCGGCCAGTCCGTTGCTTCGTTGGTGCGGTCGCTGGCGGCGTTGGAGCGCTATCTTGGCGTTCGCCTGTTGAACCGCAGCACTCGCCGTATGGCACTCACCAACGAGGGGGAAGAATACCTGGCCTTCAGTCGTCGCACGCTCGGCGCATTTGAAGACATGGAGCAGCGGCTCGAGTCCCGCGACGGTGTCGTGCGGGGGATGCTTCGGATCACCGCGCCGGTGGAGTTTGGACAGCGTTATGTCGCGCCGATCGTCAATGCTTTCTTGAAGGAACATCCCGACATTGCCGTTGAACTGAGCCTCAACGATCATGTCGTGCCATTGCTCGACGAGCGGCTCGATCTTGCCATCCGCATCGGGCATCTTCCCGATTCGGCGATGGTAGCGCGCAAGATCGGCACCACCCGTCTTATCACGTGTGCGAGTCCCGACTATTTACAAAGCGCGCCCGCGATCGATTGCCCTGCCTCGCTGCGGGAACACGCTTGCATCACGCTCGCGGCGCAGGGGCGGCAGTGGTATTACCGGCACAACGATAAGGCGGTGGCGCAAGAGGTAGCGCCAAGGTTGGTGTGCAATCAGATTCGCGCCGCAAGCCTGGCATGTGTGTCGGGTGTGGGAGTTACGCGGTTGATGCACTATCAGGTGGCGGACGAGCTGGCCGATGGGCGCTTGGTCAGGATTCTTCAAGACTTCGAGCCTGAGAATCTGCCGATTCAACTGGTGTATCCGCACGCGTTGGCGCTTTCGCCAAGGGTGGGCGCATTTGTGGAATGGGCATGTGAAAAACTGGAGAAGGGGGCTCCGGAACCGGGTGGCGCGTAAGACTATCGATCACCCTTCAACGCCACTTTGATTCGACGACCGCGTCCGCTCAAGTAATAATCACGTTGCTCAATCTCCATACGTTTCCATACCCATGCGGAAAAAAATCGCGTCTGCCCTCGCCGTGCTGTTTATCGCTGGATGCTCAACATACGCAGACCAGAAAATCGCGGACACGAAAGCAGCCGGCAGCGTGCTCGACCACGGCACCGCATACTTCTGTCAGGACGCTTCTTATGCGACAAGGGAAGGCGTCTATCGCGCAGGCGAAGTGCTCTCCCACCTGCTGGGTTTCTGGACGGCGCGAGGGGTGGTTCTGGTTCGGTTCAAATCATCATCCAATGACGAATTTTCATCGGAGTATCTGGATAAAGATCTGAACGTTTCCGGCGCGCGTCGTTACGTCAAAGGCACCGATTACCAGGTCGAAGACGACGGCACGATAGAAATCAAGACGTCATCCCGCTGCGAAGGAGGGGGTGGGCCGGGCCTGGGGTGCGAGTCGCGCGAGATCCGACTTTTTACCGACCACGCCGGCAATCTTGCCGTGATCCAGGCCACCGCTGGCGCAGGGATTGTTGGCATTGTTCCAGTTGCTGGGCGTTCGAAGTACCTCTCGCTTTTCCCATCCGTGGATCCTGCCCGGCAGACGCTACAAACGGCCCTGGCGCAATGTCCCGAAAGTATGGCCTCGAAAAGACAGGCAGAATTTGAAAAGCACAGGGTTCTGCCGACGTTCGCCGTGGGCGACGTGATTGTTCCTTATCGCCACTACGACCATCGCAAGAAAGAATTTTTGCCCGCGCCCGCGCCCGGCCTGGAAGATACCAAATGGCTCGTCAAGGACATCAATGACAAATCCGTGCGCGTCGAGCTGATCGAGGGCGAATATAAACCCACCTTCTACGAAGGCAAGAAAAGCAGGACCAAAGGGTTCGTGACCGACTTCTTTTCCAGTGAGGGTTACAAGTCAGCCAACCCCTACGGCGGCAATCATGGACAGACATTTCAGGAATTCAGAAAGGACCATTGACGGGCCTTGAACATCCAGCGTCAATGCGGCTTCCAGTTCAGCCCATCGTTCGAGCGATACTCCGGCTGGCCGGTGCAGCAACCGCCGGCGCCCATCGCCTGGCGCCCGATAAAGGCGGTCACGAATCCTTTTCCGGCTGTGAGCGACTCGCGGATGCACTGGGTGGGCAGCGGATAGAAATCGCCTTCCAGCACCAGGGTCCATTGCACGTTTTCGCCTTCGCCCGCTTCGACCTTGTAAACCTTGCAGTTGTTGACGAGCAAATGAATGGGTTTGCCGGCCAGTGTGCCTTTGAACTGGTTCTTTTCAAGCGCCTCGTTGGTGGCGATCGTCTCGGCGGTCAGCTTCGAACCGGGTGGCGGTGGCGGCAGCGAGCTGTCGCATCCGGCGAGCACCAAGGCCGCACACAGCATGAAGGCCAAGCGGCGGGTGTGCGGCGTCATGTTCGTCAGTCTGGCTCAGGCTACGCTGCCGAAGCGTTTTTCCAGAAAGGCAATGATGTCGTTGGATTCGTACATCCAGCGTGTGCCGTTGGCCTCGTCGATGCGCAGGCAGGGCACTTTCACCCTGCCGCCACCTGCCTTCAATTGCTCGCGCGCCTGGGGGTCGTTCTTGGCGTCGCGCAGCGCGACAGGCACGTTGAGGCGATGGATGGCGCGTCGCGTCTTGATGCAAAAGGGACAAGCATGAAATTGGTAGAGCGTGAGCGCGGTCGCGTCTGCATCCACCGCGGCCTGACCTTGGGCAGAACGCTTTCGTGGGCGTGGCCGGGTGAGCGCATCGCCCACGATAATGAGTTGTCCCACACCGGTACGCAGCGCTTTAACAAGCATAGATCCTGGCTCAACATGTAGAAAAGAAGCGATGAGTCTACCCTGTGTGGGCGTGCGGGGTCAGTGATCACGGTTCAGCCGGCAGCCAGAGGGTGATCAACGCGTATCGCTATCTCTTGCGCCGAGGATCGTCGAGCATGCGTTTGCCGCGAACCGCAAGGGACGCGAGACGCCCGAGTTTGAGAAACGGATACGACAGGCGGGCCACGATCGAATTCGACAGGGCAAGCCGATTGATCGTGCTGAAAATCGTGTCTGAACTCGACAAGGTGGCGAGCATGTGCGTGGCCTCAGCCCCATGAAAAATGCGTTCTTTGTATACGAACAGCATGCCTTCGTTGAGGTCATAACCCTGATGCCAGTAGGCAGCGATGCGGGGATCGCCGGATCGGGCGTCGAGCAATTCCACCGCACCCACTGTTTCTTTCAGCCGAACAAGCGCCGTGTAGTTCTGGCAGAAAAAACAGTCGCCGTCATAAATGATGAGCGCAGGGCTTGAGGCGCGATCTGCTGCTGAAGACATGGCATTTCCTGCTTGGGGCGCGGTCGCTCGGTGAGCATAGTGATCGTCAACGTCTTGAGCATATTATCCCGTGAACGCGTGCGCCAGGACCGATGGAGTTTGCCCACGATCCCGCCTGATCGTCAATCGCAGCCGCATGCGCGCCAAGCCTGACACTTGCGCGTTGTGTGCTGCCGTTGAACCAGGTCGAGTCATTCGTGCAGGTTTTTGGCGTTCTGCGAAAATCATCCGCAAATCTCGCTAATCAGGAGCCCGGCCATGATCGATCATCTCGACCACCTCGTTCTCACCACCGTAGACGAAAAGGCCTGCGTGCATTTTTATGTCGATGTGCTTGGCATGCGGCTCGAGACTTTCGGCAGTGGCCGCAAGGCCTTTCTTTTCGGCAATCAGAAAATCAATTTGCACGTGAAAGGGCACGAGTTCGAGCCGAAGGCGCATACGCCCGTGCCGGGCGCGCTGGATTTGTGTTTCATCGCGAGCAAGCCGCTGGATGAGGTGATCGGCGAGCTCAACGGGAAATCGGTGTCGATCCTGGAAGGACCGGTGATGCGCACGGGTGCCACCGGGCCGATCCGGTCGATCTATTTGCGCGATCCGGACCTGAACCTGATCGAGATATCCGAACCCGCGTCGGCTTAAGCAGCAGCCAGATCATCCATCACAGTGCCGCCCACCACGCCGTCGCGCAGCAACACCTCGATGTCGGCTTTGGAATAGCCGAGTTCGCCCAGCACATCGCGGGTGTGTTGTCCGATGGATGGCGGCGGCGTGCGTAATGGCAGCCTTGCCCCACCCAGGGTCAACGGCAGTAACGGGGTGCTGGTGGTCAGCACTTCGCGTTTGCCGCTCGCATCTGCGGGGATCGTGACCTCGGCCAGGCCGCCGCTGGCTACCAGGTGAGCATCGTCGAACAAATCCTCCGGGCTGGTGATAGGCGCGTAGGGCAACCCTTGCGCTTGAAATATGGCTGCGATCTCGGCTGCGGTGTGGCGCGCCATGCGTTCGCGCAACAACGGCATCATCCATTCCCGTGCGGCCACGCGATCGACGTTGGTGCGTAGCCGCTCGTCTGCCTTCAGCGTCTGCAGATCGAACGCATCGCAGAACAGCGCCCATTGCGTATCGGACACCACGGCCAGAAAAATCTGTTCACCGGCGATGTCGGTAAATACGTCGTACACCGCCCAGGCCGACGTACGGCTCGGCATGGGCTTGACCGGCTTGCCGGTGACGGCAAATTGCATCATGTGGATGCCCATCAGGAACACGTTGTTCTCGAAGAGGGCGCTTTCCACATGCTGGCCGCGGCCGGTGGTGTCGCGTTCGCGCAGCGCCGCCATGGCGCCGATCGCCCCGAAGATGCCGCCCATGATGTCGTTGACCGCCGTACCGGCGCGCAAAGGTCGGCCTTCAGGGCCGGTCATGTAGGCCAGCCCGCCCATCATCTGCACCACTTCGTCCAGAGCCGTGCGATTGTCGTAAGGGCCTTCCAGGAAGCCTTTGTGCGACACGTAGATCAGCCGCTCGTTGAGGGTACTGAGCGCTTCATAGTCGAACCCGAGCTTGGCCATCGTGCCGGCCTTGAAATTCTCGCTGAACACATCTGCCGAGGCGACAAGCTTGAGCACGATCTCGCGGCCGCGCGGATCCGTGGTGTCGATGGCCAGGCTTTTCTTGTTGCGGTTGAACATGGCGTAAAAGCCCGCGCCCGAGCCCGGCAGGCGGCGCGTGTTGTCGCCCGCCAGTGGCTCGATTTTGATGACTTCGGCACCCAGGTCCGCAAGCAGCATCCCGCATGAAGGACCCATCACCATATGCGTGAACTCGACCACGCGCACGCCGGCAAAGGGGAGGGCTTTCTGAACATCGGTCATCAGATCGTCTCCGGCGTGCAGGCGAAGGTATCGCGCGGTACGGGCGCGCGGCCATCGGCGTAGACGAAACCCTTTTGCAGGCCGGCGTCCGGCACATGGCCGTACAGCGCTTCGCCGGGCAGGGCGTCGCCCAAGACGCTGCGGGCAGCGATCAACCGGTCGATATCGATGCCGGTGTGGCACCCCATGGTCTCGAGCAGGTAGACCAGGTCCTCGGTGACGATGTTGCCCGTGGCACCCGGCGCATACGGGCATCCCCCCAGCCCGCCCATGCTCGCGTCGAATGTGGTGACGCCGGCATCCAGCGCGGCCAGTACGTTGGCCATGCCTTGCCCGCGTGTATTGTGAAAATGCGCGCCGCCTGCGCGATCGCCGAGTTCGGCCATCAGCCGCTTGAAGAGGCGTGCGACCTGGCGCGGATTGGCATAGCCGGTGGTGTCCGATAAACCCACCTCGTCCACGCCCAGATCCGCCATCGTGTGCGCGAGGCGCATCGACTCGTCATCCGAGACCGCGCCGGCCAAAGTGCATCCGAAGGCGACCGACAAGCCGGCTTCGATTGCGGTGCCGGGTGCCGTGTCGTTGCGCAGCGCCACGATCTGCCGCACGTCTTCGATGATTTCCGCATGGGTTTTACGGATGTTGGCCATCAGGTGTGCCTCGGTAACGGACACCGGAATCGTGATTTTGTGCGCGCCTGAGGCAAAGGCCGCAAGGGCGCCTTTGAGATTGGGCACCAACACGGCGACCGTGAGGTCAGGCTTGGTGCGGGCGTGCGCCACGATATCGGCGGTGTCGGCCATCTGCGGCAGCAGTTTGGGTGAGACGAACGATCCCACTTCGATCTCGCGCAGACCGGATGCATAAAGGGCGTCGATCCATGCCCGCTTGAGTGCCGTCGGCATGGTCCGTTTGATGGCTTGCAGGCCATCGCGCGGGCCGACTTCGCTGATGAGAACGTTCGTCGTCATGATGGTTTCCTTGTCCTCAGTCCAGTTTGATGTTGGCGTCTTTCACGACGGCCTTCCACTTTGCCTGCTCCGAGGTCAGGTAAGTGGCGAAGGCCTGGGGCTGGCCGCCCAAGGGCTGGCTGCCTTCCTCTTCGAGTTTCTTGACCATGTCGGGGCTGGAAATGGCGCCTTGCATCGCTTCGTTGAGCTTGGCGAGCACGTCGGGTTTCATATCCTTGGGGCCCACGAGCCCGGTCCAGGCGGACGCTTCAAACCCGGGATACCCGGATTCGGCCACTGTGGGCACATCGGGCAGCATCTTCAATCGCGTCTTTGAGGTGACGGCGATCGCGCGCAGCTTGCCCGCCGCCAGCATCGCCACCAGCGATTGCGGCGTGATGAACGAAAAGTCGGTCTGGCCGCCGGCAAGTTCGGTCAACACGAGGCCCGCGCCTTTGTAGGGCACGTGCAGAAAGCTCACGCCGGCTTTCTGCGCCAGCATCATCCCGGACATGTGGCCGATCGTGCCGTTGCCGGCCGACGCCATGCGCAGCGATTCAGCCGGCCTGGATTTCGCATCGGCAATCAGATCGGCGACGGTTTTCCAAGGCGACTGGCTGTTGACGACCAGCACCACGGGCTGTGCCGCGACCAGGCCGATCAGCGAAAAGTCGCGGGCCGGGTCGTAGGGCATTCGGGTGAACAAGGCGGGATTGATGGCGAGGTTGGCGGCCTGGCCCATGCCGATGGCGTATCCGTCGGGTTCGGCGCGCGCCACGAAATCCATGCCGATATTGCCGGTGGCGCCCGGCTTGTTCTGCACCACCAGATTCCAGCCTGTGCTCGCACCCATTTTTTCGACGAGCAGCCGCGTGATGGTGTCGGTGCCGCCGCCAGGAGGCATCGGCACGACCACGTTGATGGGGCGAGCGGGATACTCGGCGGCATGTGCCACGCCGCTCAACGCAGGCAATATCAGGGCGGCGCATAACGCCGTGTTGACGCGAAAAAACATGATGGGTTGTCTCCAGGAAAAGGGCAGTGCTGCCTTTCGATGAGGCTGCGGTCGATGATGCGTGAGGGCTTCGGCGTACCCGGTTGCCTGACCGCCGCATCTGCGTGGACGGCGTTTTGACGCCGCTCCAAAAAAAACCTTTCTAGCTTTTTGTTCTATAAGATAGAATGGCGTTCTATCTATTATTTCCGGCGATACTGCGCCTTGCCAATTCAAACGTGATTGCCCATGCCGAAAAAATCCGTTCAGATGTCTTTGGCCGACCAGCATCCGGCTGCCGGCGGCGTAAGTGCCGTCGATAAGGCGATCACCGTGCTGGCGGCGTTCAGCGAGGCCAACAGCACGCTGTCGCTATCCGAAATCGCACAGCACACGCAGCTCTACAAAAGCGCTGTCTTGCGTTTGCTGGCATCGCTCGAACATGGTCGTTTGGTGACCAGGCACGCTGACGGTCGCTATGGAATCGGCCCAGAGGTGGGCCGACTGAACGCGTTGTATGCGTCGTCCTTCTCGCTTGAGGACCTCGCCTTGCCCCTTTTGCGTCAGCTTGTTGCGCAGACGCAGGAAAGCGCCGCGTTTCATGTGCGGCAAGGCGACCAGCGCCTGTGTCTGTATCGCGTGGATTCGCCGCAGATGGTGCGCGACCACATCAAGGCGGGCGATCTGTTGCCGCTGGATCGCGGGGCTGGTGGACGGGTGCTCTCTGCGTATTCAGGCGCGAAAGGGGCGCTCTACGACCGCATTCGCCGCGATGGCGGCGTGCTCTTGCAGGGCGACCGCAGCCCGGATTTATGCGGGATTTCGGCGCCAGTGCTCAGGCGCGGCACCGAGCTGGTGGGGGCAATCACCTTGACGATGCCCACGCATCGTTTAAACCCGGACCATGAGCCGCTCGTGCGGGCTGCGGCGCAGGAGATGTCGCGCAAGCTGGACTTTGCCTGAAGATCAGATCGATGCACCCGGTTTCTGCACGATGCCGCGCGCCCCGGAGCCGACTGTCAATCGATCGTCTTGGCATGCGGCAATTCGACGGGAATCAACTTCACGTCGATTTCCGGGATGCCCAGTGTCTTGAGTACTTCGGGACCGGTGCAGTGAAAGCTGCACGCCAGCATGCTCGAGCGAGCCATGCGATGAATCGCCAGATCGTCCATAACCATCAGGCGCGCTTCGGCGTCGGGGCTGAGCGGTTCGCGTAGCAGAGCGTGGGCGTTTTCGCGCACGATGCGCCGCAAAATGCTGATGAAGGCCACATTCACTTCCTGAATATCGCGAAGCAAATGGATGTCGATGATGGGTAACATGTCGCGGCGGATTAGGCGAAAGCGGCAAGACTAACGCGAATTGCCGATTTTGCCGAATATGTCTTAATTTGCTTTTTTGTTGCGTGCGTTTTGCATAATTAAGTAGAGATTGAGGACGCCGGGCACGCTTGCCTGCTCACTTAAAGTAAGCCCCTTCCAAAAAATGAAAATCGCGAAAAGCGAAAATCGGAGACACACCATGCGAGTCGCTCGTCTTGTATCAACACTGCTGTTGCCGCTTGCCGCGGCCATCGTGCCCGCCGCCGGCATGGCAGAGGGCGCCTATCCGGAGCGTCCGGTCACGGTCATCGTGCCGCAGGGCGCGGGCGGGGCGAATGATGTGATCGCGCGCATCGTTACGCAGAAGATGTCGCAACTGCTGGGTCAATCGGTCGTAGTCGATAACCGGCCCGGTGCAGGGGGCACCATCGGTACCGCGCTCGCGGCCAAGACGGCGCCCGACGGCTACACGCTATTGTTGACGTCCGATAGCGCGCACGTCATCAACCCAGGCTTGTACAAGCAGATCGGATTCGATCCCATCAAGAGTTTTACGCCTATCGGCACGGTGGCCACGGCCGGTTATGTGCTGGTCGCCAATCCGGCGTTTCCGCCGAACACGGTGGGTGAGCTGATTACAGCCGCAAAGGCTGCGCCGCCGGGATCGCTCAATTACGCCTCGGCCGGCAACGGCACACTGAACCACTTGATCGCCGAGATGCTGAAGCGCTCGGCCGGCATCGAGCTCGTGCATGTGCCATATCGCACCGCAGCTGCCGCGGTAACCGACGTGGTGGGCGGACAACTGCCGTTGTCCGTGCAAAGCTTGCCATCGTCGATCAACTTCATCAAAACCAATAAGTTGAAGGTCCTGGGTACGGTCAATCCGAAACGCGTTGCCGCATTGCCGGATTCGCCCACCATCGGCGAAACCATTCCCGGCTTTGGTGCTACGCCTTGGTACGGGTTGCTGGCACCCACCGGCACGCCCAAGCCGATCGTGGATAAGCTCGACGCGGCGCTGGCCAAGGTGCTTGCCGATCCCGACGTGCAGGCGCAGCTCGCCGCGCAGGGCTGCGAAGTGATGCCGGGCACATCTGCCGACTTTGCCGCGCTTATCAAGACTGACCTCCCGAAATGGGCAGCCGTGATTCAGGAGTCCGGCGTCAAGCTGGATTGATCCCCGTGGACTTCATGTTGTTGGTTGCTTTTTTGGTCCTTGGTGGCGTGGTCGGTTTCGCGGCGGGGCTGCTGGGCATCGGGGGCGGCATGGCGCTCGCTCCCATTCTGGCGCTGCTGTTTGCGCATCAGCAGATGCCGGCCGAGGTCAACGTTCATGCCGCCATCGCCACGTCGATGGCCACGATCCTGTTTACCTCTGTGTCGAGCTTGATGGCGCATCAGGCGAAGGGCAATGTGATCTGGTCGATCGTGTACACGATGGCGCCCGGATTGATCGCGGGGGGATTGCTGGTTGGGGGCGGTTTGTTTGCGCTGATCGATACGGGCTGGCTGGCCTTGTTCTTCGCGATTTTCGTCGCGTACAACGCCGTTCGCATGTTGACCCGTAAACCGCCGGTGGCGGGCACCGGCGCATTACCCGGACCTGTCGGATTGTTTGGCGTGGGGCTTGGCATCGGGGGGCTCTCCGGCATGGTGGGCGCGGGTGGCGCTTTTCTATCAGTGCCTTTTATGGTCAAGAAGCATGTGCCCATCCATCGCGCCATCGGCACCTCTGCGGCGCTGGGCTTTCCCATCGCGTTGGCGAGTTGCGTGGGCTACATCTATTCGGGGTGGGGTTTGGCCACCGCGTTTCCGCATATGGTGGGATACATCTATTGGCCCGCTTTGCTGGCGATTGTGTGCACCAGCATGGCCACCGCACCGTTAGGCGCCCGGATGTCGAGCCGCTTGCCGGTGGCTACGATCAAGCGGATTTTCGCGTTCATCTTGTTTGTGCTGGCGGCATCGATGGCGTGGGAGGCGGCAAAGGCGTTTGGCTTCATCGCACGATGACGCGCCTGCGCTTTCCTTGCCGTTAGGGGCTTAGCGGGCGCTCATATTCGATATCCCATTCGCCTTCGCCTGTCCGCACGAAACCGTGTGCCGTGTAAAAGCCGTTCGAGCGGCTGTCGCGCAAGGCACACACGCGTAACGGCAACTTGGCTCGGGCCGATTCGTCGATCAAACGCTGCATGACTTGCGCACCCCAACCGCGTCCCGATGCGCTCGGGTGCAAATACAAGTGCTGCAGCATCAAATGATCCGCCTCGGCCTGCATCGCGTAAAACCCGATGCGGCAGGGCTCGCGTTCTCTGCTGCCGGCCACGATCCAATAGGTGTGTTCGGGTTTGAAGGTCGCTGCCAACCGCGACCGGGCGCGTGCGAGATCGAATCGGCCGATTGCCTCGAGGCTTTCGCGCATCGCGGCGATCCGCAGGGTAAGCAGATCTTCGAAGTCGATCGCCTGCGCGGGGTGGTAGTCGAGCGCTGCTGCGTGGGTACTGGGGGCGGTGAGAGATGGCACAGTATTTGGTTCTTTGGAGTGGGGCGTATGCCTGGCGCCAAGCGTGTTGCGAGACGACGCCGGAATGACCGCTGGCGCCTGGCGACAATCGACGCGTTCGCGGAGGCACTTCTCGAAACCGCGGAAAGGATGCACCGTGTTTGATCCGTCATCTCCGAGTCGCCACACTATGAGAAAATCCGCCATCTAGCAAGCCACCGGAGCCCTGCCGTATGCATACCCCTCGACTCGAGTTTGTGACCTGCGCCAGTCCGGCGGGCCTGCATCGCATGGCGTACTGGGAATGGGGCGACCGCAATAATCCTAAAGTGCTGATCTGCGTTCATGGCCTGACGCGCACCGGCCGCGATTTCGACCGTCTGGCGAGATGCCTGGCCGAGGAATATCGCATCGTCTGTCCGGACGTAGTGGGCCGAGGGCGATCCGATTGGCTGCTCAACCCGGCGTTTTACACCGTGCCGCAGTACGTGTCGGACATGGTCACGCTGGTGGCGCGCCTGCAACCCGAAACATTGCATTGGGTGGGCACGTCGCTGGGCGGTTTGATCGGCATGGTGCTCGGCGGCGCAGCGTCCTACTCCAGGCACTTCCGGCATCCGGAGGCCGCGTTGGGCGCCTCGGCGATGGGGCTGCATATCGACAAGATCGTGTTGAACGATGTCGGTCCCAGGCTGAACCCGGAAGCCATCGCACGCATCGGTCAGTACGTGGGGCAGGCCGGCGAATTCAGTTCGCAAGAGGCTGCCGTGGATTATGTGCGTACGGTGTCGGAACAGTTCGGTCCGCATACCGACGAGCAATGGAAAGAGCTTGCCGAGTTTGTGTACAAGAAGGACGGCGAGCAGTGGATCAAGCATTACGACCTGGGCATTGCTGTGCCGTTTGCCGATCAGAATGCGACCGTGATGGCGGCTGGCGAGCAGATTTTGTGGCAGTCGTACGAGGCGCTCGATTGCCCCATTCTCCTGATGCGCGGTGAGCTTTCGGATCTGTTGAGTGTGGATACGGCCAACGAGATGCTGAAGCGTAATCCCCAGGCGCGCCTGCATGAAGTGCATGGCGTGGGACATGCGCCCACGCTCATGCACGACGCACAGATCGAGCCAGTTGTGCGGTTTCTGCTCGATAGCTGACGCGGGCGGCTTAGAATAGGGGGATGAACACCCCCAGTCTAAACATCGATCTGCATTGCCACTCCACGGTTTCGGACGGCGTTTTGGCGCCTGCTGCCGTGGCCGAGCGTGCGCGCGCCAACGGCGTGGATGTGTGGGCATTGACCGATCACGACGAGGTCGGCGGCATCGCCGAAGCGGCTCAGGCCGCGCGCGCCGTGGGCCTGCGCCACATTACCGGGGTCGAGATTTCCTGCACGTGGGCCTCGCAAACGGTCCATATCGTCGGGCTTAACTTCGATGCCGAAAACGAAGCGCTGGTGCAGGGCCTGCACAAAACGCGCTCCGGCCGAGGTAGCCGCGCCCAGGAGATCGGCCGCAGGCTGGCCGCCATGGGCATGCCGGGTGCCTATGAAGGCGCACTCGAGTTCGTGGGCAATCCCGAGTTGATCAGCCGGTCGCACTTCGCGCGCTGGCTGGTCAAGGCCGGCTACGAGCCCGACGTGCAATCCGTATTTACCAAGCACCTGGGCGACGATCGAGCCGGTCATGTGCCGGTGGAATGGGCCACACTCACTGAGTGCATCGGCTGGATTCTGGGTGCCGGTGGCGTGGCGGTGATGGCGCATCCTGGCCGCTATAAGTACACGCCGATGCAGTTCGACGCCTTGTTCGACGAGTTCGAGGGCTTGGGTGGCAGAGGGGTGGAAGTGATTACGGGCAGCCATACGCCGGAAGAAGCGCGCCATTACGCCCGTATCGCCAAACAGCGCGGCTTGCTGGCTTCGCGCGGTTCGGATTTTCACAGCCCGCACGAAAGCCGCATCGATCTCGGCCGCCTGCCGCAATTGCCGTCGGATCTGACCCCCGTCTGGCACGATTGGTTTTGAGCGTATCGCCATGAATAAAGCATTTGTGAAAGAGTCCGACCAGGACGAAGACGACGAGCTGCCTGAATCGCAGGCCTTGCCGCAGGGCACACGCAATTACCTCACGCCGGGCGGTTACGCGCGGCTGCGCGATGAGCTGGTGCATTTGATGAACGTCGAGCGTCCGGAGATTGTGCAGATCGTGTCGTGGGCCGCGTCCAACGGCGATCGATCGGAGAACGGCGATTACCTTTACGGCAAGAAGCGACTGCGCGAGATCGATCGCCGCATGCGGTTTCTGACCAAGCGGCTCGATATTGCCGAGATCGTCGATCCCGCGTTGCAAACGCGCCGCGATCACGTGTTCTTTGGTGCCACGGTCACGTACTCCACCAAAGCGGGCGAAGACCATACGGTCACGATTGTTGGGGTGGACGAGGCGGAGCCTTTGGCCGGCAAGATCAGCTGGATTTCGCCGGTGGCTCGTGCGCTGACCAAAGCGTGCGAGGGCGATACCGTCACCTTGCGCACGCCGGGTGGCGTCGAAGAACTGGATATTCTCGAGGTGAGTTATCCGGAGTCATGAAAAAGGGGACACGCGACGTGTCCCCTCGAATTCAAGCGCTTAGGCTTGCGTCGCCTGGCGGGGTTTGCCTTATTTTTATTTGATTGGCCTCCCTAGCGCTTATCTGAAACGTACCCAGTCGTCTGCCGGGCGCTCACCTGACTTGTCACGCTGGCTCACCCGGCGAAATCGATTACTTGGCGTCCGGCTTGCGCGCGGCAATCGCCTTCTCGGCCTTGTCCACCAAATTGGCACCGATCTGCGTTTTCCATTTGTCGTAAACCGGCTGCGTCACCTTCACGAACGCATCGTGGCCGGCTTGATCGAGTTCGGTAATCGTCACGCCTTGCTTCGCGATGTCGTCCAGCAGCGCGCGATCATTACGCGTTACACCTTTACGCGCGATCACGATCTCCTCTTTGGCAGCATCCACGGCAGCCTGGCGCACGATGTCGCGATCCTTTTCCGACCAGCTTTGCCAGACTTCCTTGTTCACCACGAAGATGAGCGGATCGGCCACATAGTTCCAGAGCGTCAGATGCTTCTGGCCCACCGTGTAGAGCTTGGAGCCGGTGTAGATCGACAGCGGATTCTCCTGCCCGTCGACCGCGCCGCTGGCCAGTGCCGGTTGTGCATCGGCCCAGCTCATTTGCGTGGGATTGGCGCCCAGCGCCGTGAATGTGTCGATATACAGCGGCGATCCCACCACGCGTAATTTCATCCCCTTCATGTCTTCCGGGCGTTTGATGTCGCGCTTCGAATTGCTCAACTGCCGGTAACCGTTTTCGCCCCAGGCCAGCGGCACCACGCCCGCCTTGTCCAGGCGCGCGAAGATATCGCGCCCGACCTCGCCCTGCGTGAGCGCATCGATGGCCGCATAGTCCGGCATCAGGAAGGGCAGTGAAAAGAGGTTCAGTTCTTTTACCTGTGGCGACCAGTTGATCGTGGAGCCCACAGCCATGTCGATCACGCCTTGCCGAATCGCCGTGAACTCGCGCGTTTGATCGCCTTGTACCAGCGACGTCCCGGGGTAGACCTTGATGTTGATCCGTCCATCGGTACGCTCGCGTACCAGCTTGGACCAGATCTCGGCGCCTTGTCCCCACGGGAAAGAGGTGCCCACGACGATGGACAGCTTGTACTCGGCCTTGTACGACTGAGCCTGAGCGGGCAGGGCGGCAAACAGCGCAACGGCACAAGCGGTGGCGCGGAACAGGGTGCGAAACATGGCAGTCTCCTCGATGAGGTAGCGATCTAGTTATTGAGTGGTCTTGCTATTGAAGAGTCTTGATTGAAGAGTCTTGATATTGAATGGTTGTGCTATTGAATGGTTTTGCTTTTGAAAAATGTAGTAAACGAAGGTCCGAACTGAAATCGTCAGCGCCGGACATTTCCATCGCGGCGTAGTGCGCTGCCGGACTCAATACCCCAGCCTGTTCGGCAGCCATAACGCCAACTGCGGAAACATCACCACGGCGACCAGCACCAGGAACATGCTGGCCAGCATCCAGATCACCCACGGTACGGTGGATTCCATCGGCACCTTGGCGATGCGGCACGACACCATCAGATTGACCGCAAGCGGCGGCGTAAATTGGCCGAGGGCCACCTTGAGCGTGAGGAGCACGCCAAACCAGACGGGATCCCAGCCATACGCGTTGGCGATCGGCATCAGCAGCGGCACAAAAATCAGAAAGATCGAAATGCCGTCCAGGAACATGCCGACGGTCATCAGCAACACGATCAACAGCGCCAGGACGCCGTATTCGCCCAATCCGGAGTTGACGATGGCGCTGGTGATGGGATCGATCACACTCAACGTCGAGAGTGCATACGCGAAAATGCCGGCGAGGGTGACCACCATCATGATCACGGCCGATAGCTCTGCCGCTTCGCGCAGCATGGGAAACAGATCCCGCACCGTAATCGTGCGATGAATGACCATGCCCACGAACAGTCCGTAGAACACGGCCACCACGGCGGCTTCCGTCGGTGTGAACCAGCCCAGCCGCATTCCGCCCAGGATGAGCACGGGCGCAGCCAGACCCCAGGCAGCCTCGCGCATGCTGCGCCAGAAGGGCGGGCGGGGCAGATGACGTTCGAGTTGCCCCATGCCGTGTCTACGGGCCAGCCAGACCGCGGGCACGATCAGCGCGAAACCGGCAAGCATGCCCGGGATCATGCCGGCCGCGAAGAGCGCGGGTACCGAGGCGCCCGGCACCAGCACCGAATAGATAATGAACGCGACGGATGGGGGGATCAGGATGTCCGTGGCGGCGCCGGCGGCGACCACCGCAGCCGAGAAAGGCCGGGGATAGCCCGCGCGCGACATGGCGGCGATCATGACGGCGCCTACCGCTGCGGCACAAGCGGGGCCCGATCCGGAAATCCCGCCAAGAAACATCGCTACGGCAATCGACACCAGCGGCAGCATGCCCGGGCCGCGTCCCACGATCGAGATCGCGAAATCCACGAGCCGCCGCGCCACGCCCGATCGGTCGAAAATCGAGCCGACCAACACAAACATCGGAATCGCCAGGAGCGGATATTTGGCGAGCCCCGCATAAAAGCTCTGCGGCACGGCCATGAGACCGAACCAGTTGGTGTCGAGATTGGATAACGCGATGGCCAAGGTGCCGGCCAACCCTAACGCGACGCCTACGGGCACGCCGATCACCATCAGCCCGATGAAGACTGCAAACAGCGCGATGGTGATCATTGGTCGTCGCCTCGCACCAATCGCATGATGGCGCCCAACGTGCGCAGCGTGATGAGTGCCGAGAGCAGTGGCAGCCAGATCGTGTACCACCAGGTGGGCACGCCGATCGCAGGTGAGGTGTCCTCGTACTGGAACTCGTCGAGCGCGAGTCGGGCGGCCAGCACGGTCAACAGCGCGAAAAAGAATGACGTGAATCCGTGGGCCACGATCGCCCAGCGCCGCCGCCGCTCGGGTGGCCCCCGGTCGGCGAAGAGTTCGATCCTGATGTGATGGTGGCGGATGAACGCGGTACTGCCGGCCACGAGGGTGAGTACGACCAGAAGGAAAATCGAGATTTCCTCGGTCCAGGCAAATGATTGGTCGGTGAGATAGCGCACCAGCACATTGCCGAACGTCAGCAGGGCCAATAGTGCCAGGATGCCTACGGCAAAGATGTCCTCGATCTTGAGGGGAACGCGCGCTTCAGGCTCGGGCTGCGGTTCAAGAATGGGTTCGATCGGTTCTGCGGGTGTTTCCGGGGCGGTCATGGTTGCGTGTTCGCTATTTTTTACCCGATGGCCTGGCGGGTTGTCTCCATCGCAACGGCGCGCGTCGCGTTGGCATCCTACCCGGCGGTAGCGTCCCCGCTCGTCCGTATTTACCCGCAGGCGGTCGCCAATAACGCTTCTTGCGCCGCAGCAAGCTTACGTTTCACCTATGGCACACCTCGCGCTCGGAAGGCCGATCAGCACTGATCGCGCGGCTCGTCGTCCATCGATGCTGCAATGCGATCCGTGAGCGCTGGGCTTGCCCAAAGTTATTTGTAAGTGCCTGCGGACGCGACGCTCCGATTATCAGACCGATGCACGTTCGTACAAATTCGCAGGCTGAGGGCGAAGCGGGCGGTCAAGCGGGTAAAATCCCGTTTTTGCTTCCTCTCCTCTGGCGCCCCTAATCGTGTCTTTCGTCCAGCATTTGCCCGGTTCGTCCGTTCTGTCGTCCTTCCGCCGCGAGCGCTTGCTCGCTCAACTCAAGCAGGCAGGCCTGCCGGTCGCTGACTTGTCCGCGCGGTACGAACACTTCGTGCATAGCGATTCTGAACTCTCGGCAGCCGACCAGGAGCGCCTGACCAAGCTGCTGGACTACGGTACGGAAAAGGCGCTGGTGCCGCCGCCCAAGTCTTTGAATCTGCTGGTGATCCCGCGTCTGGGTACGATTTCGCCGTGGGCCAGCAAGGCCACCGATATCGCCCACAACTGCGGCTTGTCCGGTGTGCGCCGGGTAGAGCGTGGCGTGCTGTATACGCTCGTGCCCGAGCGGGGTTTGCTGGGGTCGAAAGCGATCGATGCCGACATGCTGGCGCGTGCGGCCGATTGCCTTCACGACCGCATGACCGAAACGGTTGTCGATGGTGCATTCGATGGGCAAGCCCTCTTTCAGGCCCTCGAGGGCAAACCGATGCGCACCGTTGCGGTGCAGGCTGAGGGACGCGCCGCACTGGTGTCTGCCAACACGGCATTCGGTCTGGCACTGTCGGAAGACGAAATCGATTATCTGGCGCAAGCCTTCACCGATCTGGGCCGCGACCCCACCGACGTCGAGCTGATGATGTTTGCGCAGGCCAATAGCGAGCACTGCCGGCACAAGATTTTCAACGCGCAATGGGTGATCGACGGCGAGCCGCAGAGCAAAACGCTGTTCGGCATGATCCGCGAAACGCACGCTGCGCAACCGCTGGGCACGATCGTGGCCTATTCGGATAATGCGGCGGTGATGGAAGGCGGCCCCGCGTCGCGCTTTCATGCAGGCGGTTCGCGCGAAGGCGATGTGCGCACTTACGCGCGCCACGATGCCGTCGTGCATACGCTCATGAAGGTCGAAACCCACAATCACCCCACGGCGATTGCACCCTATCCTGGCGCGGCAACGGGCGCCGGCGGTGAGATTCGCGATGAGGGCGCGACGGGCCGCGGCTCCAAGCCCAAGGCTGGCCTCACGGGCTTTACCGTGTCGCATCTGCGTTTCGACGACGCGCCGCAGCCCTGGGAGCAGGATCACCACGGTCTGCCCGATCGCATCGCCTCGCCGCTTTCGATCATGATCGAAGGCCCCATCGGGGGCGCGGCATTCAACAACGAATTCGGTCGTCCCAATCTGCTGGGCTATTTCCGCACGTTCGAGCAATCCGCCGGCGGCACGCGTTGGGGCTATCACAAGCCCATCATGATCGCGGGTGGCTTGGGCAGTATCGATGCCGGTCTCACGCAAAAAGACATCATTCCCCCTGGCGCTTTGCTGATTCAGTTGGGCGGTCCGGGCTTGCGCATCGGCATGGGCGGCAGTGCCGCGTCCTCGATGGGCGTGGGCAGCAACTCGGCCGAGCTCGATTTCGACTCCGTGCAACGTGGCAATCCCGAACTCGAACGCCGCGTACAGGAAGTGATCGATCGCTGCTGGCAGCAGGGCGATAACAACCCCATCATCGCGATCCATGACGTGGGTGCGGGCGGCCTGTCCAACGCGTTCCCCGAATTGGTCAACGATGCCGGACGAGGCGCCACCTTCGATCTGAAGCGCGTCAACCTCGAAGAGTCGGGCATGTCGCCGGCGGAAATCTGGAGCAACGAGGCGCAAGAGCGCTATGTGCTGTCCATTCTGCCCAAGGATCTGGAACGTTTCGACGCGCTTGCGCGCCGTGAGCGTTGCCCCTACGCCGTGATCGGCGTGGCCACTGAAGAGCGTCAGTTGCGCGTGCTCGACGGCGAGGGCGTGCCGGGTCTGGACGAGATCGGCCCCAAGCAGGACGTGCGTCCGGTCGACGTGCCGATCGACGTTATTCTGGGCAAGGCGCCGCGCATGACGCGCGATGTCAAGCGTTCGGCCGGCGCATCGGAAGCGATGGATCTGGCCCAAGTGGACCTCACCGACGCCATTCATCGCGTGCTGGCGCATCCCACAGTAGCCAACAAAACCTTTCTGATCACGATCGGCGATCGCACCGTGGGCGGCCTGTCGAGCCGCGACCAGATGGTCGGTCCGTGGCAAGTGCCTGTCGCCGATTGCGCGGTAACCTTGGCCGACTATGAAGGTTTCCGCGGCGAAGCAATGGCCATGGGCGAACGCACGCCGGTCGCCATGCTTAACGCCCCGGCCTCCGGCCGCATGGCCGTTGCCGAATCGCTCACCAACCTGGTCGCCGCCGACGTTGCGCGTCTGGAAGATATCAAGCTGTCGGCCAACTGGATGGCCGCCTGCGGCGTGGACGGCCAGGACGCCGCACTCTTCGACACCGTCACGGCAGTGAGCGTGCTGTGCCAGGAAGTGGGTTTGTCGATCCCGGTGGGTAAAGATTCGCTGTCCATGAAAACCTCGTGGACCGAAGGTGCCGAGTCGCGTCAGGTGATCTCGCCCGTATCTTTGGTCGCGACTGCGTTTGCGCCGGTCGCCGACGTGCGCGCCAGCCTCACGCCGCAATTGCGCACCGATGTGGGCGATACCGTTTTGATCGCGATCGATCTGGGTGAAGGCAAGCACCGCATGGGCGGGTCGATCCTTGCCCAGGCGTTCAATCAAGTGGGTGAGACCACTCCCGATATCGATACGCCCGCCGCGTTGCGCGCGTTCTTCATCACGATCCGTACGCTGGCCGAAGCCGGCACGATCCTGGCCTATCACGACCGTTCAGATGGTGGCCTGCTGGCGACCTTGGCCGAAATGGCCTTCGCGGGCAAGACGGGCATTTCCGTCAACATCGACATGCTCACCTTCGATCCGCAAACGGCAGATTGGGGCGACTACAAGATTCGCCCCGAGCAAGTGGCCGTGCAACGCAACGAGCTCACGCTCAAGGCGTTGTTTACCGAAGAGGCGGGTGCTGTGATTCAGGTGCCGGCATCCGAGCGTGACGCCGTCATGCAGGTGCTGCGTGGCGCGGGCCTCTCGCGTCATTCGCACGTGATCGGCGGCCTCAACGACGCCGACGAGATCGAGTTCTACCGCGACGGCAAGAAGATTTGGGGCGAGCCGCGCGTGGCGCTGGCCAAGATCTGGAGCGATGTGAGCTACCGCATCATGGCCCGCCGCGACAACCCCGCTTGCGCCGAAGCCGAACGCGACATGTGGGACGACGCCGGCGATCCGGGCCTGTCGCCCGTCGTGCCGTTCAACCCCCAGGAAGATGTGGCCGCACCGTTCATCAACACCGGCAAGCGGCCGCGCGTGGCGATTCTGCGCGAGCAGGGCTGCAACAGCCAGGTCGAAATGGCCTGGGCGTTCGACACCTCCGGATTTGAAGCCGTCGACGTGCACATGACCGATCTGCTGTCGGGCCGTGTGGATCTCTCGACGATGCAAGGCTTGGTGGCCGTCGGCGGTTTCAGCTACGGCGACGTGCTGGGTGCCGGCGAAGGCTGGGCCCGCACGATCCGCTTCAACGATCAACTTTCCGATCAGTTTGCGGCGTATTTCGCGCGCCCCGATACGTTCGGTCTCGGCGTGTGCAATGGCTGCCAGATGATGGCGGCTTTGGCACCGATGATTCCGGGCGCCGAAGCCTGGCCGCGGTTCACGCGCAACCTGTCGGAAAAGTACGAAGCGCGTCTGTCGTTGATCGAAGTGGCTGAGTCGCCGTCATTGTTCTTCAAGGGCATGGCCGGTGCACGTATTCCCGTGGCGGTTGCGCACGGTGAAGGGTTTGCCAACTTCGCCGTGCAGGGCGATGCCGCCAAGGCGATCGGCGCGGCACACTATGTGGACAATCGTGGCGCACGCACTGAAGCCTACCCGTTCAACCCCAACGGCAGTCCTGACGGCTTGACCTCCGTCACCACCGCCGATGGCCGCTTTACCGTGATCATGCCGCACCCCGAGCGCGTCACCCGCAACGTCATGATGTCGTGGGCGCCGCAAACGTGGGGCACCGCCGATACCGGCGGCGCTTATAGTCCCTGGATGCGTTTCTTCCGCAATGCGCGCGTAGCCCTCGGCTAAGCGTACTCACTGGAGTTTCGATATGAATGCCCGTATTCCTGACGACGCTGTCGCCGCTCCCCTCGATCCCGTCGCGCTGCAAGCGTTCGTAGATGCGGCGTGGGATGACGAAATCATTCCCGCGCTCACCGATTACATCGCGGTGCCGGCCAAAAGCCCCGGCTTCGATGCCGATTGGGAGAAGAACGGCTACATCGATCGCGTCGTGCGCGATGCGGCGCAATGGGTGGAGTCGAAGAAGGTTGCGGGCCTGAAGCTCGAAGTCATTCGCTTGCCGGGCCGCACGCCCGTCATCTTCTTCGACGTGCCGGCTACGCGCGCCGATAATGGCGATACGGTGCTGCTCTACGGTCACCTGGACAAGCAGCCCGAGTTTTCCGGCTGGCGCCGGGATCTCGGTCCGTGGACGCCCAAGTACGAAAACGGCAAGCTCTATGGACGTGGCGGCGCGGACGATGGCTATGCCATCTATTCGTCGATTACGGCCATCCTGGCGCTGGACAAGCAGAACATTCCGCGCCCGCGTTGCGTGGGCATTGTCGAAACCTGTGAAGAATCCGGCAGCTACGACTTGCTGCCCTACATCGACGCCTTGCGCGATCGTCTGGGCAACGTCGCGCTGGTGGTCTGCATGGACTCGGGCGCCGGCAACTACGATCAGCTCTGGATGACCACCTCGCTGCGCGGCATGGTGGCCGGCACGCTGGAAGTGCAGGTGCTGGACGAAGGCGTGCACTCCGGTGACGCCAGCGGCGTAGTGCCGTCGAGCTTCCGCATCCTGCGTCATCTGCTGGATCGCCTGGAGGATAGCGGTACGGGCCGATTGCTGCCGCAGAGTTTCCATTGCGAAATTCCCGCGGCCCGCGTCGAGCAGGTCAAGCAAACGGCGCAGATTCTGGGCGACGAAGTGTGGCGCCGCTTTCCGTGGAGCTGCGGAGCGGACGGCAGCTTCGTGCTGCCCATGACCACCGAGCCCGAAGAAGCACTGTTGAACCGGACCTGGCGGCCCACGCTGTCGGTGACGGGTGCCGACGGCCTGCCGCCTCTCAGCAGCGCCGGCAACGTGCTGCGCCCGCGCACCGCATTCAAGCTTTCGCTGCGCCTGCCGCCGCTGATCGATGCGGTTGCCGCATCGCAAGAGCTGAAGGAACTGCTCGAGGCCGACGCACCGTATCAAGCCAAGGTGATTTTCCACGCGGGGCAGGGCGCTGCCACTGGCTGGAACGCGCCTGAAGCCGCGCCGTGGCTGTCGACCGCGCTCGATGCGGCGTCGAAGGCCTACTACGGTGCACCGTGCGGCTACATCGGACAAGGCGGCACGATTCCGCTCATGAGCATGCTGCAGGAAGGCTTTCCGAAAGCGCAGTTCATGGTCTGTGGCGTGCTTGGTCCCCAGTCCAATGCACACGGCCCCAACGAGTTCCTGCATGTGCCGTATGGTAAAAAACTGACAGCCGCGGTCGCGCAAACCGTCGCTGCCATGCCCGCCTGATACGGGGCATAGCGCGGTGCAAGGGGGAGTTGGCCGGGGTTGACAGCCTTTAACCCTGCCGATTGCCCTGTTTTAAGCGTGTCAAAACGTATGAAAAGCGTATAATCTTGCTTTGCGTCGGAGTCTTTCATGCGTCTCGTACAAAAAGCCTACACCTTCGACGATCTGTTGTTGGTGCCTGCTTATTCCGAGGTGTTGCCGCGCGACACCTCGCTCGTTACCCGCCTCACCCGCAACATCACCCTGAATATTCCGCTCGTGTCCGCTGCCATGGATACCGTAACGGAGTCGCGCCTGGCGATCGCCATGGCCCAGGAAGGCGGCATCGGCATCATCCACAAGAACATGAGCGCGGATCTTCAGGCCAAAGAAGTGGCCCGGGTCAAGCGCCATGAGTTCGGTATCGTCATCGATCCGATCACCGTCACCCCCCAGATGAAAGTGCGCGACGCCATTGCGTTGCAGCGCCAGCACGGCATTTCGGGTCTTCCCGTGGTGGAAGGCAAGAAGCTCGTCGGCATCGTCACGAACCGCGACTTGCGCTTCGAAGACCGCCTCGATGTGCCCCTGCGCGACATCATGACCCCGCAAGAGCGGTTGATCACGATGGACGAAGGCGCCACGCTGGACGAAGCCCAGTCGCTGATGCACAAGCACCGCCTGGAGCGGGTGCTGATCGTGAACAAGGCCGGCGAATTGCGCGGTCTGGCCACCGTCAAAGATATCGTCAAGAACACCGAACACCCGCATGCCAATAAAGACTCGCACGGTCAGTTGCGCGTCGGCGCCGCAGTCGGCGTGGGCGGCAATACCGAAGAGCGCGTCGAGAAGTTGGTCGCCGCCGGTGTTGACGTCATCATCGTCGATACGGCGCACGGCCACTCGGCCGGCGTGCTCGAAGGCGTACGCTGGGTCAAACGCAATTACCCGAAGGTCGACGTCATCGGTGGCAACATCGCGACTGCGGCGGCTGCCAAAGCATTGGCCGATGCCGGTGCTGACGGCGTCAAGGTTGGTATCGGTCCTGGTTCCATCTGCACCACGCGTATTGTTGCCGGCGTGGGCGTGCCCCAGATCACCGCGATCTCGGACGTGGCCAAGGCCCTGCAAGGCACCGACGTCACCCTGATCGCCGACGGCGGCATCCGCTTCTCGGGCGACGTGTCCAAGGCCCTGGCGGCCGGCGCACACGCCTGCATGATGGGCGGCATGTTTGCAGGCACCGAAGAGGCGCCGGGCGAGATCGTGCTGTTCCAGGGCCGTTCGTACAAGTCGTATCGCGGCATGGGCAGCTTGGGTGCGATGACGGAAGGCTCCGCCGACCGTTATTTCCAGGACCCGGCCAATAACGTCGACAAGCTCGTGCCCGAAGGCATCGAAGGCCGTGTGCCCTACAAGGGCAGCGTGCTGGCGATCATTTATCAATTGGTAGGCGGCATTCGCGCCTCGATGGGTTACTGCGGCTGCGCCACCATCGACGACATGCGAACCAAAACCGAATTCGTCGAGATCACATCCGCCGGCGTGCGCGAGTCGCACGTGCACGATGTGCAGATCACGAAGGAAGCGCCCAACTACCGCGCCGACTGATCCGGCATCCGTCGCACCCGTGTTGCGCTTGAGCGCACGCGCACCGCACCGTCAGAATCGCTTTTGACGGTGCGCTTTTACTTATTACCGACAGAGTTCACATGCACCAGCGCATCCTTATCCTCGATTACGGTTCACAAGTCACCCAACTCATCGCGCGCCGTGTGCGCGAAGCCGGTGTGTATTGCGAAATCCATCCCGGCGATGTCGGCGACGACTTCGTCCGCGGTCAGATCGACCAGGGCCTGAAGGGCATCATTCTGTCGGGCAGCCACGCCTCGGCCTACGATGAAGCCTCGATGCGCGTGCCGCAAAGCATATTCGAGCTGGGCGTACCCGTGCTCGGCATCTGCTACGGCATGCAATCGATGGCGCAGCAGTTGGGCGGCAAAGTAGAGTGGTCGGATCATCGCGAATTCGGCTACGCCGAAGTGCGCGCACATGGTCACACCAAGCTGCTCGAGGGCATCGAAGATTTCCGCACCGTCGATAACCACGGCATGCTCAAGGTCTGGATGAGCCATGGCGACAAGGTCACGGGCTTGCCGCCTGGCTTCAAGCTCATGGCCTCCACGCCGTCGTGCCCCGTGGCCGGCATGGCCGACGAAGAACGCCGTTTCTACGCCGTACAGTTCCATCCCGAAGTGACGCACACGCTGCAGGGCCAAGCCATGCTCTCGCGTTTCGTCAACGAGATCTGCGAATGCACCGGCGACTGGAACATGCCCGACTACGTGTCGGAAGCCGTGGCCCGCATCCGCGAAACGGTCGGTGACGACGAAGTGCTGCTGGGCTTGTCCGGTGGCGTCGACTCGTCGGTAGCGGCCGCCCTTATTCATGAAGCGATCGGCGACAAGCTCACCTGCGTCTTCGTGGACCACGGCCTGCTTCGCCTGAACGAAGGCAAGCAGGTCATGGAGACCTACGCCGGCGCGATGGGCATTAAGATCATCCACGTGGACGCCACTGAGCAGTTCATGGGCAAATTGGCCGGTGTGGTCGATCCCGAAGCTAAACGCAAGATCATCGGCCGCGAATTTGTCGAAGTCTTCCAGGCCGAAGCCGCCAAGCTCAAGAACGCCAAATGGCTCGCGCAGGGCACCATCTATCCCGACGTGATCGAATCGGCCGGCGCCAAGACCGGCAAGGCCGTCGCGATCAAATCGCACCACAACGTGGGTGGCCTGCCCGAAACGCTCAACCTCAAGCTGCTTGAGCCGTTGCGCGAACTGTTCAAAGACGAAGTGCGCAAGCTCGGCGTCGCACTCGGTCTGCCGCCCGCCATGGTTTATCGCCACCCGTTCCCAGGCCCCGGCATGGGCGTGCGCATTCTGGGTGAAGTAAAAGCCGAATACGCCGATCTGCTGCGTCGTGCCGACGCGATCTTCATCGAAGAATTGCGCAGCACGGTGGATCAGGTTAGCGGCAAGACCTGGTACGACCTGACCTCGCAAGCGTTTGCGGTGTTCCTGCCGGTGAAGTCGGTAGGGGTGATGGGCGACGGGCGCACGTATGAATACGTGGTGGCCTTGCGCGCGGTGCAGACGTCGGACTTCATGACGGCAGATTGGGCGCAGTTGCCTTATGCGTTGCTGGGGAAGGTTTCCGGGCGGATTATTAATGAGGTGCGCGGGATTAATCGCGTGGTTTATGACGTGTCGAGCAAGCCGCCTGCGACGATTGAGTGGGAGTGACGAAGCGTCTTCGGGTGAGTATCTACGAGTATCAAGGCTGGGACATTGTCGCTGATGTCGGGAGAATAGTTTTCGTCTGTGATCGGCTGCGGCCTAGGCGTCAGCCGAAGAGTGAGCGCACTATGCTGACTTTTCGGTTTCCGCCTAGCCTCAACGTCGGTCTTTACCGCCAAGCCCGCACTGCTTAGGCGCGGTGCATGGCGAAGAATTCGATGCTGCGATGCTAATCCCAAATATACTAGAAGCGCTCTTTGCGCGTTTCGAGTATTCAGTGAGAGAGGATGAGCAGGACGGAGCTCCCGAAGCCGACCTGACGAGTGCAAAAATTTCGTTCGCTGGCAATCATTTATGGCTTCGGAGTGTCTACGTCAAGCTGGCCGGCTTCATGCTTCGCTGCCGCCTAGTCTATGAGCTATGATGATGTGTTAGGTCTGCGCGGTTCAGCTGTCCAATACTACATCGTGCGATATCGCTTTCCCCTTCCATTTCCTCCTTAGACGACTGTTTTAGAATGTAGCAGCTATGCAAGAAGGAATCGCGATTGCAGATAGTGTCTACGATATCGTGCTTCAGGCCGCGTGATTATATTTAATGAAAAGTGCACATCTCAAACGCTGCCAAGTCGAAACCCCTCTGAACGTTGTTCAATTGGTTTGGTCGTTAGTATCTAGTGCTCGGAAACGCGGAATGGTTGATTCCGTGCTGGATCTGGGGGCGGGTGATGGTCGATTTAGCCAGATTTCGGGCTTGTATCGCGAATACACAGGAATTGAGTGCGATCGGTCAAAAATTAACGCTGCAAAACTCCCGAATAATGCGAAATTAGTGGTCGCTGATGCTCTCGCCTGGAAGCAAGGCGGCTATTCAGTTTGTGTGGGTAACCCGCCATACATACGCCATCATGACCTAAACAGCGAGTGGAGAGACTTGGCGCTTGGTTCCATAGCTGGCGACGGCGGGCCGAAGCTTAAGAGGACCGCGAATGCATTCATAATGTTTATAACCCAGGCCCTGCTTCGAACAAGTGAGGATGGCTTAGTCGCTCAGGTTGTTCCTTACGAGTGGGTATCTAGACCAAGCGCGAGCGAGCTTCGGCATTTCATTCGATCCAATGGTTGGAGTGTCTCCGTATATCGATTTGAATCAAACATCTTTCCTACCGTTTTGACCACTGCCTCTATTACTATTATTGACAAGAGCGTCAAGACGGGGGAGTGGCGATACGGAGTCATCACTCGTGAAGGAAAGATTAGGGTTTCTGGGAAAGCTTCCGGTACGACTTCTGACGTCATCGATTACAGGAATGGCGACAATTCCTGCAAGGGTATTCGCGGGCTTAGCCCTGGTGGGCAAGACATTTTTGTGCTCACTGAAGAGGAGCGGCTATTTCATTCACTAAAAAAGGGTATCGACGTTCGACCATGTGTTGTCTCTCTGCGAGCCGTCAATGAAGAAGTGCAACGGCTGGATAGGCAGACATTTGACGACCTATTCGTGGGCCGAGGTATGCGCTGCTGGCTGATTCGTAGCGATAAGGATAGTATTTCCCCACAGCTGCAGCGATATTTGACTGGCGTCATGGAATCGTCGTGGGGCCGCTATAGTACTTGTACAAGTCGGGCCATATGGTGGCGGTACCGTCCTCATCAGGTTCCGGCATTGTTGGTTGGATCAGGCTTTACGGGTAAGCGGCCGAAAAGCTTGATTAATGATGTCGGTGCGATTGCTGTTGGATCCGTCTATGGGGTATTAGTTGATCCGTCTGTAGAATCCAATGTAGTTGAACAGGTCTTCAACGGCCTTAGGACCTATGACTTTGCGCGCCGACTGGTGCATCATTCAAATGGGTTGAAGAAGGTCGAGGTGCGCCAGCTCAACACAGTATTAGCCGATCTGCTTCCGGATTTGAAGCATCAGGACATTGAGCGCAGGGGCTATGGCAAAGAAGGACGATCCGAATAAAGTTAAGACCGCCCAGTTTCACATCAGTGCTGCGCTTTTTGAAGAGCTGGGTGAGCGACTGGTCAGTAAGCCGGAAATCGCGCTGGCCGAACTGATTAAGAATAGCTATGACGCGGATGCATCTTATTGCGAAGTCAAGATCGGTGTAGATGAGGTTCTCGTGTCTGACGATGGGCACGGTCTGAACGAGCTTGAGTTTCTCCATAACTGGATGGTTGTAAGCAGTACCAATAAGGTCAAACGCCGCCATTCTCGGCTATATCAACGACACATGGCGGGCTCGAAGGGCGTCGGGCGCTTCTCTGCTCGGTTCCTTGGTACTGAATTACTTGTCGAATCAACTGCAGAAAATCCAAGAACTGGTGCTCGAACTACCCTGACGGCAATATTTGACTGGATCGAGATATCCAAGAACGCCGACGTCGCCGACATCGAGATTAAGTACACCGTTCGTGCAGCTGCTCAAGCGGAGCATGTGGGTACGCGGTTAACGATGCGCAAGTTGCGGGACCATGTCTCGGACTTGCCGGTATCGAGAGTTCGAACTGACGTCCTAAAACTGGTGAAAGCTGACGGAGGCCTTGAACAACCGGAGTTTGAATTCGATAGGGCCGCTGACACTGCCGCTGATCCGGGATTCCGTGTGTATTTCGCTGACGAAGGGGGCGAGGGCGATGAGGTCGAGCTTGCTAGCCAGATCCTTAATCGGTACGTAGCGCGAGCTCGTTTAAGCGTCAACACCGAGGGCGTAGTCGACTTCCGTGTTTACTGGAAGGGTCAGAAGACTCCTGTGGAGAAGAAGTTGTTTCGCCTCGATAGAATCGCCAAGAGATATAGCTCGAAGATCCTATCCGAGGCAGACGGACCAAAGGACTCCCGCGGCCTGCCTGCAGAGTTAGAGGGGGTACCTCACTTGCCGCTGGCAGCTACTTTGAACAGCCCAATCTTTATCGACATCCGGTTCTTCCCAAATCGCCAAGGTACGTTTGTGGATCTCCCTGTCAACGGTCGTCGAGCGATGACCTGGGTCAAGGACAATTCTGGCATCGCTGTTGTAGACAACGGTTTTGCAATGCCTGCCTATGGAGATGAGAACAGTGATTGGCTAGCAATTGAGTCGTCGAAGTCGGTAAATGAAAGAAATTGGCAGTCTGTTATTACACCGCTGCTCTACCCGATGGATCCTTTAGTCAAGAAGAATCCCGGCCTCAATCCTATGCTCGCGCTTCCGCGAGTTCCTCAGCTGATCGGTCGGGTTCATCTGGCTACACGGAAGGGGGCGATCAAGGCACAGGAGGAAGACGGTTGGTTGATGCCGAACATGGATCGCGAGCAACTGCGGGACAACGGCGCCTACCGTCTGATGTGGCATCTGGTCCGGTTTGCAGTCGAAGCTCTGGCGCACTTCGATCGATCCTTTCGCATACAGGATGAAGCAGCAAGAGAGGAGGAGGCTCGAAAGAAAGCCAGGACCTCATTAGCGGCGACCATCTCTGAGATCCGATCCTCCCAGGAGATCAACTTCGACCATAAGCGCGCCATGTTGCGCCAATTGGAAGAGGCCGAAGAACAGCTAACCATTGCAGAGGGCTACGACAAAAGCACCAGAATGTCTTTGGAGCTTATGTCGACCATGGGCGTCATGGCCGGTTTTATGACGCACGAATTTGAAAAGACACTTGAGGCGATCCATCGCGTCGGGGAGATCTTGCAGCGTTTGGCGAAGGAACACCCGGAGATCGCAGGCGAAAGCGAGATAGTGCTGCGCAACGAGGAGGCGCTAGCCGAGCAAGCCGAGTACATGCGCTTATTTGTTGGCGCGTCCCGGAATATGACGGTGACGCCGTTCAAGGCCCGCTCGCAGTTAACGGTGGTCATCAGAACGGTAGAAGCTCTGGCTAAAGAGCATGGGATCGACATCCAGATCGATGCTAACTCCAAACTGGCAGGGCCGGCGGTTCCGCTCGCGGCCTACCACGGTGTAACCATTAATTTGGTATCGAATGCAATGAAGGCTCTGGTGGCGAGATCGACGACATCTGATCGCAAGATTAAGATCTACGCCACGAACGATGGCGCGCGCCATATTCTGGTGTGTGCGGACAACGGCATTGGAATTCCTGAGTACCTGCGGGATCGTGTCTGGGATGCGTTATTCACCACAACAGAGACTGCAGATGACGCCAATCCGCTCAACTCGGGTTTGGGGCTCGGCTTACCCGTGATCAAGCGGGTGGTTGAGGGCGTGGGGGGAAAGGTCGAATTGATGAAGACGCCGCCTTCAGGATTCAATACAGCATTTAGAGCATCATTTCCACTAGCGAAGGATTGAAGGGGACAAGAGTGTGCAATATCTTAATTATTGAAGATCAGAAAGACGCGATTGAGCGATTCAAGAGCTACGCTGAGGGAACAAAATTAAGGTTCTTGTCTCCAGATGAAGTCAGTCTGACCGATCAGCAGCGAAATGAGGAAGGCGGCTCTATCGAAGGACAGCTCGCTGAATTTTTGAAGGCAACCATTAGCGAACATGCGGTTGATCTGGTGTTGCTGGACACTGATCTCGCCAGGCAACCCGAGTTGGAGACCCACTCAAGCTACAAGGCTGCTCTCCGTGATATTGGAATGCCTGTCTGCCGATATCAGAAAGGTGGCAAATCCGTTCGGCTGGCAATGTTGCCTCAATTGCAGCGCACGATCCGCGATGGCTCATCGGCCATTTGGATTCCCAGGACGTTGGTCAGTGGTGATGATGGTCGCCACACGCTCGTTCCGAGGCTGATTGCAACAAGCCGGGCATTCAGAGTAATTGAGACGGCATTGGAAGCCAGGCCCGAGCTCCTAAGTCCCAAGCACAGCCCGGCAGAAGTTCTCGCCGCAGTGTTGGGCGATGAGAACCTATCGTTCGAGTTTCTTGGATACGCAGCTCAAAACTTGGTCTATTTCTCAAAGCCTGAGGAAAGCGAAGTGGACCAACTGATTTCTCAGCCCAAGCGATACGCTACCCAATTGGGTTATTGGCTATTCAACTACATCCTGATGTTCCCAGGTCCACTCCTAAATCTAAGAGCATCGGCTGCCTTCTTGAACGTGATGCCTCGCGACGCCGATCAGTGGAAAGAGTTCACTGAGGTTTTGGAAGATGCCAGATACAGCGGTCCTTTTTCTGATGTAGAACCATACTATTGGCGGACCAAGCTGGTGGACCTAGCCGACGAAGTCGGTGGCGACATCGCCAAGCATGAGCGTCTGCAAGCTTTTCAACTATCTCGAGTAGATCCCGAAGAGCACGCGGTGCAGGCTTTTATTTGTATGATTTCCGGCGAGGCGATTACTCAGGAACAGGCCGCTCCTAATCCTGATTGGGTCCCTTCCGGCGCTAGTGAGGCAAAGATCAAAGAAGAGGTACTCGACGAACTTGGCCCTCTAGCAGGTATCTGAGATGACTGACTTCGCAAAGTTTAAGCGTCACGTGGACGATGTACACAAAGCTGCCAACGTGATCATACAGAAGCGAAACGCAAAGGCGAGTTGGCCACGGCTGAAGGAAGATACGGAGGGCGAAGAAGGAAAGTGCATTGCCTTCGACAAGCCCGCCGTTCTTTGGGATGCGCCACTGAGGAAGACGGGGCGGGACAGTCGTATTCGGCGTGCCATCCTTATTGATGGCCACTTTCATTTCAGTGGCGACGCCTTTAGCAGCGGTGGCGTCCATTTGGAAGTCTACTCAACGACTAGGAAAGTAGACGGTTACTTGGAGATGACTCTCCTCGATACTATGCACTTCGACTTCGAGCCCTCGGCAACGCAGACAGCCTTCCACCCGATGTTCCATGTCCAGTTCGGGAAATCTAAAAGAATCGAGCAAGAAGTTATTGCGGAGATAGTCTGTGGCCTGGGCGACATTCGTCCCGAAAAGTTGATATTAGATCGAGCGTTGAATACGCCGATGAGGGATCTCCGAATTCCAACGCCTCAGATGGACTATATGTCCGTATTGGCGATGGTCGTCGCCGACCACTTCTGCGATGTGCATTGGTCGGCCGAGGTGAACAGAGGATTTATCATGCTGCTGCGACAAGTGATGCATGCTAGCAATCCGGCTCGATCCAGCAAGCAGTCCCGAAAGCTGGAGGAGCGCTGGAATCCAGAATTAAAGGGACCGTTTTGCGCTTCGCATTGGTACGCTGAAAGCCATTTTTAACCTTGGACTGTGTCCTAGCGCACCAGCACTGGTTGAGCCCCGACAGAAAATGCGATGAATTTGAGTTAGTTATTCTGACCGCGCTATATTGTTTTATTTAACGAGAGAGTAAAGTGCCCACGATCGATTAACCGGCATACACGATTATGTTAGAAAATTTACGTACTAGGAAGATCGGTCCCATGATCCAGATCTACAGTCGCCGAAGTTTATCGACCACGCTTGTGATTGGATAGGGACTTATAAGATAGACAGCATTCCGAGAAATTATTCGTTGCTATTTAATCAAATACGATGCGGTGTTTATCTATGTATTGAAATTTGGTGTTCACAGATTATCTGTTCCGGGCCGAGATGCTGCATGATTGGACGATTATCCTGAAGCTGTCGCCTCGCATAAATCCTCGTAAACTGATTTGACCGCTAAGCGCTGCTTTTTACCGCAGACAACGATGGCTTAGCCTGCGTTAATCAACGCAAATCCTTCAGTCATGCAGGCTGATGAATGATGGATGAGCGAGGCGGAGTGATCTGATACCGAAAAAAGCAGCGTTGCCGGCTTCAGCAGATCGTCTTGAAGCCGATTGGAAGCCGGTTTCGTTTATAGGCTAGGGCTAGAGGATGTAGTTAAGTGACGAATCCCGGATAGTGCCGTTACCTTCTGCTTTAACCGTTGTCTTAGCGAATGCTGCACCAGATTGATGCTTTTAACCGTAAAGTCGAGCAGGCGCGAATGTGATGCACCTTGTCGATCTCCTGCGCTGCTTATTGACTTTTGATCACGTCAACCCAGCGAGCACCAATCAGTTCCGCCATGCGTGCAGGCGCTATGCGCACCGCGGTGTGGATATCGCCCGCCGCCGGCAGTACGACCTCGAATGCCTTGAGCGATTCATCGCAATAAACGGGTAGATCTGTGGCCAAGCCAAACGGGCAAACGCCGCCTACTGGATGGCCGGTCAGGCGTTGCACGCTCTCGGCATCCAGCATCCGAGCCTTGCTGCCGAACGCTTGCTTCAGTTTCGCGTTATCCAGTCTCGCGTCACCCCGTACGACAACCAGGATCACTTGGTCGCCCACCCTAAGTGAAAGCGTCTTGGCGATCTGGCCGGGCTTAACGCCATGCGCCTTGGCCGCAAGTTCTACAGTGGCCGTGCTGGTCGATGCTTCAATGATCGTGATGTCAGGCGCCTTAACGGCAAAATATTCGCGAACGCTTTCGAGACTCACTTCCTGGTCGTCCATGTATGTGGTTAAAGAGTCGTTGTGCATGCAGGACATCGGTCTGCGGACAATGGCACTACGTCGTGTCATTCTTCCTTATCTAGCGGTTTTGCGTGAGCCTGATCGCCCGTTGGTCAAACCTTTGACACCCCAGCCCACCCAATTTGCTACCCTCTTGGGTTAGCATGCGCCGCCGCGCGCAGATACCCCGTTTGAAGTGCCCCGTACAGCGCCGTGCGGTCCGGCGCTTTCTCAGCACCACTTTTAGAATTGCCCCATGGAAATCAAAGTCAATTTTCTCGATAAGCTGCGTCTCGAAGCCAAATTCGATGACTTCACGGTGATCGCCGATCAGCCGATTCGCTATAAGGGCGACGGCTCGGCCCCGGGTCCGTTCGATTACTTCCTGGCGTCGTCGGCGCTGTGCGCAGCCTATTTCGTGAAGTTGTATTGCGTGAACCGCAATATCTCCACGGAGAACATCCGCCTCTCGCAAAACAATATCGTCGATCCGGAAAACCGCTACCAGCAGATCTTCAAGATCCAGGTCGAGTTGCCCGCAGACATTTCCGAAGCCGATCGCCGGGGCATTTTGCGGTCGGTCGAGCGCTGCACGGTCAAGAAAGTGGTGCAGGCCGGTCCCGAGTTTGTGATCGAGGAAGTCGAGAGCCTGGACGCCGATGCACAGTCGTTGCTGACGTTGGCACCGGCGGATGACGCCAGCACGTATATCGTGGGCAAGGACCTGCCGCTCGAGCAAACCATTGCCAATATGTCGGGCATTCTGGCGAAGCTGGGCATCAAGATCGAAATCGCATCGTGGCGCAATATCGTGCCCAATGTGTGGTCGCTGCATATTCGCGATGCGCACTCGCCGATGTGTTTTACAAACGGCAAAGGCGCAACGAAGGAAAGCGCGTTGGCCTCTGCGTTGGGCGAGTACATCGAGCGCACGAACAACAACCACTTCTACGCCGGCGCGTTTTGGGGCGAAGACATCGCCAACGCGCCGTTTGTGCATTACCCGAACGAGCGTTGGTTCAAGCCGGGCAAAAAGGACGCGCTGCCGAAAGAGATCCTGGACGCATACTGCCGCAAGATCTACGACCCCGAGGGTGAGCTGCGCGGCTCGCATTTGTACGACACCAATTCCGGCAACACGGAGCGCGGTATTTGTTCGCTGCCGTATGTGCGGCAGTCGGATGGCGAGGTGGTGTATTTCCCGTCAAATCTGGTCGAGAACCTTTTCGTGAGCAACGGCATGAGTGCTGGCAACACGCTGGCTGAAGCGCAGGTGCAGTGCTTGTCCGAGATTTTCGAGCGCGCGGTCAAGCGCGAGATTCTGGAAGGCGAGATCGCATTGCCGGATGTGCCGAAGGATGTGCTGGCGAAGTATCCGGGCATCGTGGCGGGGATTGAGGGTTTGGAAGCGCAGGGCTTTCCGGTCTTGGTGAAAGACGCGTCGCTGGGTGGCGAGTACCCGGTGATGTGCGTGACGTTGATGAACCCGCGTACGGGCGGTGTATTTGCGTCATTTGGTGCACACCCGAGTTTCGAAGTTGCGTTGGAGCGCAGTCTCACAGAGCTCTTGCAGGGGCGTAGTTTCGAAGGCTTGAACGATCTGCCGCAGCCCACCTTCAACAGTGAAGCCGTCAGTGAGTCGAACAACTTCGTAGAGCACTTCATCGATTCCAGCGGGCTGGTGTCGTGGCGCTTCTTCAGTGCCAAAACGGATTACGAGTTCGTTGAGTGGGATTTTTCAGGCAAGGGTGAGAACTCCAACGCCGAAGAGGCGGCCACGTTGTTTGGCATTCTGAAAGAGATGGGCAAGGAGGTATACACGGCGGTGTATGACCAGCTGGGTGCGATTGCCTGCCGAATCCTGGTGCCCGGCTATTCGGAGGTGTATCCGGTTGACGATTTGATTTGGGACAACACGAATAAAGCGCTGTTGTTTCGCAAAGATATTTTGAACCTGCATCGCCTGGACGATGCGGCGTTGGTCGATTTGCTGGACCGCCTGGACAACAACGAGCTGGACGATTATTCCGATATCGCAACATTGATCGGGATCGAGTTTGACGAGAACACGGATTGGGGCCAGCTCACCGTTCTCGAGCTGAAGTTGCTGATCAATCTTGCGCTCAAGCAGTTCGATGTGGCCCAAGAGCTCGTAGGTGCTTTCCTGCAATACAACGACAACACGGTTGAGCGCGGTTTGTTCTATCAAGCCTTGAACGTGGTGCTCGAAGTGCAACTCGATGATGAACTGGAATTGGACGACTACGTTGCCAATTTCCGGCGCATGTTTGGCGACGCGCGGATGGACGCGGTGATCGGATCGATCGACGGCAGCGTGCGATTCTTTGGGCTCACGCCAACGAGCATCAAGCTGGAAGGTCTGGATCGGCATCACCGTCTGATCGACAGCTATCGGAAGCTGCACACGGCGCGCGGTGCGGCCGCGGGGTTAGCCGAGTAAACCAGGGTTTCATTTTGGGACGGCCCCGGTGCTTGAGCTGCAGCTCGAGCACCGGGGCCTGGGGTTTGCCAACGCCGCTAGACGCTTGAAAGGGCAGGGCGCCTTTCCTAATGCCACATGCCTGCCGAGTGGGCGGATGCCTCTGGGTAGCTTGGGGTGTGCGTCGTCACGATCGCCGTGACGACGGATGATGCTGATGCTCAGCTCAGCGACGGCCTTACTTCCGCCAAAGTCACTTGCTTACTTCGACAAGTCATACTCCCACTGCAGCGGCTCGTCGTCGCTGTACGCGTTGCCTTTGCTCCAATACACTTTGCCGCTGCGCGGTGAGAGCCCCATCACGCCCAGGTACCCCGGGATTGCAAGTTGATGCCACGTTTTTCCGCCATCGCGCGTGTAGAAGTGCGCATCGGTCTGGATCTCCGCACGCTCCTTGATGAACGGGATCAGCAAGCGCGACACCACCGTGTCGCCCCATTCGCTGACCACTTGATAGTCGCCATTGCTCCAGAAATAGCGCGCCGTGGTGCGGTTCTCTGCCATCCACGCCGGCAGCAGTGCAGGCGTTCGCTGGCGCTCGATCCATTCGCCGGTTTGTGTATCCAGCTTGGCAAGCCATTCGCCTTCGCGGTCTTGCAAGATGGCATAGGTGCGGCCGTCGAGCGAGGTGGAGAGATGGGCGACGCGCACATCAGGCTGGCGCTTGATCGTGGTGAACTGCCATTCGCCCTGAGGAGTTGAACGAGACAGTTCGGCACGTGTGGTGAGCATCAGCCGATGGCTGTCGTCGCCCACGCGATACCACATGAACTCGGACGCCCCCGCATAGGCATGGGTATCGTCGATCTGGACCACGAAGCGTTCCTGATCCATATCGCGCCGATTGGAGAAGTCGGCCGTCGGTTGCTTGGTCAGTGCCTTCAAATAGGATGCCGGCGCAATCAAGGGTTCGGGCCCGTAGACCACGTGCGACGTCGCGCCTTGATCGTTTGAGTAGAACAAGGCGGTGGGTATCCGCTCGGGTTTACCTTTGGACGGACGCGCGGGTGAGGAATCAGAGGAGGCAAAGGAATCCGAGGGCTTAGCGGCGGCAGAGGAATCTAAGGACTCAGCGGACTCAGAAGACTCGGAAGACTCAGATGCCTCCCAGGCGCCTTCCGATTCGTCCTCGTCGCTCATGGGCTCTTTGCCCCAGGCCCACACGTCACGCTCGGAGGCAAACGTGGGCGTGATGTCCCAGGCCAACGATTCAGCCTTCGCCATGAATCCCGACCGCATCCAGTCCCACGTGACGCCGTTGTCCGATGAACGGAATACCACGCTTTGGTGAGGGTCCGTGGCTTGTTCCGATTGCGGGCGATCCATGCCGGTGAGGAGGAAAAGCGTGTGCGTGCCGGGGGAGGCCACCAAACATGCCACGTCGGGAACGGTAGCGACGATCTTGAACGTGCCGTCGTCTTGCAAGCGCGCGAGGGTGGTGAGTACCGGGCGCGAACCGAACATGCCGCTGCGTCGCGATCCGGTTGCGTCACCGTTCTCATTCAACAACTGGCTTAGATCAGGCGTGCCTGCAGGCACGTAAGTCGCCTCATCCGCGCTGGTCTCGTTTCTGCCGACGAGCCACGTGCCGTGGGCGGTATCGACCACGCCGGTGCACCACTGTTCCATATTGCGCCACGGGGCGTCGCCCAATGTGCCGGTGACGGCGACGCCGGGTGTGCCTCCGGCGAGGCCCAGGTTCGACCCCGCGAGGGTCCAGCCCACATACGAAGGGACGGCCGCGCACAAGATCAGCAGAGCCAGCACCGCGCTCCAACGTCGGGGTGACGCGCGCATCCTGCCACTCATGATGCAAAGCAACGCCATGGCGCCGATGTTGAGCGCAATGGCAAAGGCGATGCCGCTTTCGGGCGCTCGCGTGATTGCCCGCATGAATGAGGTGCCGAGCGTCGGGTTGAGCCACACCGCGAACCATGCCAGTGCCAGGAGCAGAAGGCCGGTGAGCACATATGCGGCGACACCAGCCAACAATGGCTTGACCACCAGGCGGCGCGTTGACGCCGCAGCGGTTTCAGCACGGCGCGTATACACGTACGCGGCCAGCGCGCACATCAATCCGCCAAAACCGATCTGGCTCAGCGACAACGGCAGACTTAACATGCTGAGCGCGTCGCGAGGGATATTGATCCGCATCGTTTCGGACGCCCATGGCCACAGGCCCATGTACACCGCCTGAAGCAGAGCGATGTGCACGGCGAAACATCCCAGCAGAAAGCTCGCGAAGATCGTCGCGCGATGGAGTGGAAGCTGCTGCTGTGTCGTAACGGCTTCGGCCGTTGGGCAGTGCGGGAAAGATAATTCTGCCGCAGCTTCATCCCGCTTTTTCGCACATCGAAAATGTGCCCAGACCGGCAGCCACGCCCAAAGCGGTATCGTGGCGTAGGCGATCGCCGTGAAGCGCCAGTTGGCCTTCAGCAGGAAGCCGGGCAGTTCGTCGATCCATCCGGCATCGTCCTGGCGCGATCGCAATGCGTCGACGTCAAACTGCTGCAGGTAAGCGAGAAACTGATGGCGGATCGCGCACGACCAGATCAACGTCATCACGATGAGCACAATCCATCCACGCGTGGTCGTGCCGCGCGCAAGATCGGTATGGCGCCGGATGAGCCACGTGCTCAACAGGAAGACGAACAGCGCTTCGATCACCAATAGCGGAATCAGTGCGAGCGCATTCTGGAAGCCGGCGGGAACGCCGAATACCTGCAGCGGCATGATCGGCATGACGTGTTGCAGCCCACTGCCATGCCTGTCGATCAATGACGTCACGGTCTCTGCCGGCAGGACACTGAGGATAAACAGCAGCCCTTCCGGAAGGCCGCGAATCAGCAGATACAGCAGCGCAATCTTTAACGCATAACTTTTCGACAACTTGGCAGCGAGAGCAGGCATGAGCAATTCGGTCGTTTACGTAACGTCGGATTATTGCTTACCTGACGACCACGTTGGTCGATGTGATGCGCTAGTACATGCCGGCGCAATGATCGACCTTAGTGGGGGCGGCCGCGTCGGGCTGGCTGACCGCGACGCATGCCCGGGCGCGCAGCACCACCCCGGCGCGTTGTGGATGCTGAACATGTCGGCGCTCGCGCGCGACGCTGCGGGCAGCGACGAATGACACGCTGTGGCGCGGCTCGCCATGCCGGGATGGCACCCGCCGCGTCAAAACGCCACGGCGTCTGCCTGAAGCGCCTCAGCCGTCAGTCTAGAACCGGTACGTGGCGCTTGCGATCACGCTGCGGCGTGCGCCATACCAGCAGTCGCCGCGCGACAGGCACGTGGCGATGTAGGTCTTGTCGGTCAGGTTATTGACGTTGATCGCATAGCGCCACTTGGCGGTGTCGTAGGCCAGCATGCCGTCAAACAACACGACGGCGCCCGTTTCCGGCGCGTTGCCGTCCTTGAACGCACTCATCCAGCGCGTACCGGCGCCTACCGAAAATCCTTGGATGTCCCCGATGGCAAAGCGGTATTTGCCCCATGCGGCCGCCTGATGCCGAGGCAGGCCTTCGAGTTCGCTATCCGGCGCGATGTAGTTGTAGTGCGCGATCACGTCGATCGTGCGGGTGGGCGAGCCGCGCCATTCGAGCTCAAGGCCTTTGGTATTGGTCTTGCCGGTTTGCAGGCTGCTCAACGGATTCAGCGGGTCGTTGACCAGACGGTTCTTTTCTTTCAACGTATAAACGGCTGCGGTGAAGAGGTTCTTGCCGTCGGCCGATTCATGCTTGATCCCGGCTTCGTATTGTTCGCCGCGAATCGGCTTGTAGCTTTCGATGCTGTCGCCGTTGGGGCCGGCAACCGTGGTGCTTGCAACGGGTGTGAACGATTCGCTGTAGTTGATATACGGCGACCAGCCATTGCTGGCGGCGTACATCACGCCCAGGCGTTTGCTCGTGGCGCTGGCTTTGTCGGTTTGCGAGCCTTCCACACCGCTGCGCGCGTGATCGTGGCGCAAGCCGGCGACGACGATCCAGTTCGGGCCGAACTTCATTTGATCCTGGATATAGGCGCCCGCCTGGCGTTGGTTGAAACGCGGCTGGCTGGAGAGCTCGGGCGCGGTGTAATCGCCGTAGACGGGAGAATAGGCGTCGATGGTGCTGAAGCCGAAACCGCTTTCCTTGTCGCGGCGATAGCGCGTCCAATCGAAGCCCACCAGCAGATCGTGTTGGACCGCGCCGGTCTTGAGGTTGCCTTTCAAGTGCTGATCGAGCGTATCGATCCTGACGCGGGTTTTGCTGTCGTCAGCGTAGCGACCGATGGTGCGCTGATTGACCGGATCCTCATCCCAACCGCCGGGCGTCGAGAACGAATCGGCGTAGGTCGTGAAGTAGTCGTTTTTGTTGCGCGCATGCCGAAAGCCCTGGCTCACCGCCCATTGATCGTTGAAGCGGTGCTCGAACAACCATCCGAAGCTGCGGCGCTCGGAGTCGTAGCGATCGTGACCGGGTTCGCCGATGAAGCGGCGGGTGGGAATGCGGCCATTGGGGTTGTAGGTTTGCATCCCGGCCCATGGCAAAAACTGGGCGGTCGAGCCGGATTTGTCGTCCTGATACAAGCCCTGGAAGGTAAGCGACGTGGCGGCACTTGGCCTCCAGGTCAACGACGGGGCGAACACGGTTCGATCGTCGTCCACGTAGTCGACTTGCGTATCGGCATCGCGCTTGAGCCCGATGATGCGGTAGAGCCATTGCCCGTCTTCGGTGATGGGGCCCGTGATGTCGAATTGCGCCTGCTTGCGGTCATGATTGCCATACGACACGCCCACTTCACCCTGGAACTCCGATTGCGGACGCTTGCTCACCATGTTGATGATGCCGGCGGTACTGCCCTGACCGTACAGCATGGCCGATGGGCCGCGCAGCACTTCGAGGCGCTCCAGCGTATACGGCTCGGTGCGGGTGGTGCTCGTGTAGTAGTCGAAGTTCTGGCGCAGGCCGTCCAGATACGTGTCGGGTGAGGAGCCGCGGATGCGCACG